>ERZ1027063.22-NODE-22-length-78946-cov-8.072911_pt1 | contig 78946 bp, 107 predicted proteins | sample MGYA00519423_ERZ1027063 | MGnify/ENA primary metagenome ERZ1027063 (study PRJEB26926, sample SAMN06164493) | human gut metagenome | biome: ENVO:00009003; feature: ENVO:2100002; material: ENVO:00002003 | host: Homo sapiens | place: USA | collected 2012 ...
TAAACGCAAATTCCGTAAAATTTTTCTTATACTGCTCTCCGGCAACTTTACAGGCCGCCACCCAGCACCAGTTTGTTCTGTTCTGAATATACTTCATTGATTTTTCCCCATCGAAACAACCCGACTATAAGCCCCGCTCATTTTTTATTGCTCTGTATATCTCCGTTTCCTTCTCCCACGCAGTCCTATCCTGCTCTACGCCGTCCTTTAAATAAAGATCTTCCACCCCAATCTCTCCATCCTCGTCACTGTCGTAGCATTGATAAGTAGGTCCTTTCACCATTGTTCCATCTTTTTCAAATCTTGTAAAATAGTAAGCCTCATTATATGGTGCCCCTCCCTCCCTATAATACAGAATGCCGGACATCGCTTCTACCGGCTCATCGTAAGTAGCAGTACCCTCATATAGAATCGTCAGTTTCCCCTTTTTTTCTTTTAAAATATAATAAATGCCATTCCGGATATGCAGCTCCTTCACTCCATCTCCGTCAATATCAGATAAAAAAGTTTCAACATCACTTACATCTTCCCCGAACAAGTCTTCCAGAAAATAAGTTTTTCCATTCTCTTTCATAGCAGGCACTTCCCCATCTAAAAAACGTTGGTACTCTTCCTCTGTGATTTTCTCTGCCACTTTTCTATGTGCAAGAAACACTGCCACTATACCGCCCACGATAAGGAGCATTGCCATGCAGTTTTTTTTAGCTCTCATCCCCATCATATACAATCATCTCCTTTATTTTATCCTTTGCCCTCTCTCTCAGATTACCATTCTCCTAATGTTTCCTACCTCGTCATATCCAGGCTTTTTATCGTCACCAGATTTTCCCCATCCCCATTGTTATAGCTCCATACAACCATATAATCTCCATACCATTCAAAATGAACATCCTTATGTTCTCCATCTTCCTCATACCAGAGCATGCTTTCTTGACCCAAATCATACATTTCCCTCTGCTCTCCAGTTTTCAACACGTTTTTGTATACAATATGATCTTTCAGCAGATAAACATTTCCCTCCCGGTATCCGACGATTCTTGTCCTATTATTTTGCGTATCGTATAGCATACGGCTCGTGTCCGTCTCAAGATCGATTTCGACCAGCAGTTCTCTCTCTAAATGCTTCTGTGACATCTCAAGCACCTTCGTCCTTCCTATCTCAACTGACAGATAAAGCTTCTCCCCTTCCTTCACAATGCGCTTTGGGAGAAAATTTACCTCCCTAATTCCAAGTTTAAACCATAATATGTTACCAAAATACTCTGGACAAATATCATGCCATTCGTCTTCGCCCGCTCTCCTATATTGAAAATAGTCATCCCGAAACTCAATACTCTCTCCATCTTTATAATACCAGTGTTTATCTACACGCACATCAATCGACAAAACATTACTTATGGCAACGCTATGATCATCCTGATCTGTCACCGCTATAATATCTCCATCATACGAATAGATGTTCCAGCCATGATAACCAGCAATATCCAATTCGTATCTTCCTGAATCTCTATCGTTTTCTGCCAACTGTTCTGCCAGATTGATCCTCTCACCAAAATCCCCGTCCACCGGCATCAACCACACCTTGTCTTTCCCAAACGCAAGGAATAAATAATTTTCATGAATGTTCAGTCTCGCATCACTCGACATATCCCCCAAAAACTCACACTCATTCGTCGCCTTATTACATCGCCACAACTTATAACTGCTGTCCATCCCCCCGTTTTTCTGCTCTGTTGTGAAAAATATATAGGTATCCCCCACCGTCCAGCTGCTTGGCATTTCACCATTCCCGTACTTTGTAAACATCTGATCTGTCACAGAGTAAACCCACAAATAACCACAGGATGAAAACTGCTTACTGCCCGATGCATTATCGTTTAGTTTAATCGTATAGGTATACTCATCTTCTTTTTCTTTTCTGCCACAAGCTATCAGCCCGCCCAGAACACACAGTAACAGTATAATAGCCAGAGTTCTCTTTTTTCCCATACTCACCGCTCCTCCGCCTTTCCATTAATACCTATTACACTAATCGGCTTTGCATCTCCACCTGAAACAGATGTAATAACTTCCCATAAGCTATCACATTCCTCACTTGCTATATAAGAGCTTTTCGTTTCATCTAGTTTATATCCGTTATGATAAACATACCCATCTTCATCTGATCATTTCCCTGAAAATTTCCCTCCAAACCTCCGTGCATAAAGTCTGCATTCCTGGCAATAGCTGACTGCCACGCATCCACAAAATATATTCCATTTCTTCTTTTTACAATATCTGTACGCAGTCCATCCAGATTGCTGACCGCTACCTCTGTCTCCGGATTTTCCAGTGTAAACGCAAATTCCGTAAAATTTTTCTTATACTGCTCTCCGGCAACTTTACAGGCAGCCACCCAGCACCAGTTTGTTCTGTTCTGAATATACTTCATTGATTTTTCTCCATCGAAACAACCCGACTATAAGCCCCGATTTCTCCATCCTCGTCACTGTCGTAACATTATAAGTAGGTCCTTCCACCATTGTTTCATCTTTTTCAAATCTTGTAAAATAGTAAACCTCATTATATGGTGCCCTCCCTGTAATACAAGATGCCAGACACCGATTCTACCGGCTCATCATAAGCAGCCTTACCCTCCACCTTTTTATCGATTCCAGTCAGACATTGTTCCTGGAAAATCCCATATACCTATCTTCTCTCCAATGAGTAGAATGCGTTCTCCATCAGCAGCAGTACCTGTCCATCCGCAGATACGATCACTGTCGCTGGATTGTATCTGTCGCTTTCTCCGTCTTTAAATCTGGCAAACAATTTTATATAGACAACTGGGTATTCCACAAAAAAACTTTCCGACAGTGTCGTTGTATCACTGTAAATGGGATACTCGTCATTTATTCTTTCTGTGCTTAAAATGATAGAAAACGGGCTTTCATAGCCATTGACACGGATTGTGTATCCATCTTCATATTCTTCCACCGGTTGTACTTCAACGCTGATATCCGGTACAGGACTCTCCTCTGCTGCTCGAACCGCCTCGTGATATTCCCCGAAAAACGTTTCCCGTGCTTCCTCGTCTGCATAAGTATCTGGCTCAAACTTGCGCAGATTATACGGGAGAGCATAGCCCATATATGTATCCGTCGTCCATGTTCCTTTTAGCGGAGCTATCATAGCATCTGTCTCTTCCAAACTCCACCGGTTGTTAATTCTTTCCGTATCCCTCAGCCTGTCTCTGCTAACCGAAATTTCTTTTCCATCCAAAACCCGGAATGTGATATTCTTATTTTCGGAGACGTCTTTACGCTCTTCCTCTGTACTTGAAATTTCTATCTCACTTTCATACTCGTTATGCCATATTCCTTGACTTTCTTGTCCTTCGGCAGAACATGCGCTAGTCTGGATAGTGAACAATATGATGATGCTGATAAAAATAAATTTTTTTCTCCCCATGACGGCTCTCCTTCCATAATCTAAAATCCATTCTGATAGATGGTATATTCTTCTTCCCTTCTTTCACTCAATCCTAGATTTCGTTCTACATATGCTTTTGCTTCTTGTGCATTATCTTGATAACGATACGTATATGCATATCTATAATCGAAATTTTCTAACAAACTCCACACCTTTTCATCATCTCTTTCTGCCATTGCATCTATCACCTCTTGTGTAAGTTTGTTTGAATTTCTGTTATAAAATAAATCCATTACTGCATCATATGCATTCTGATCAAGCACCTGATTCGTGTCATCCAGATAAGAATTTATCTGATTCTTTGACTGTTCCAAAACAATTCTGAGTAACCTCTCCCCTTCTTCTTCGCTCACTGTACCATCTGAATTATAATTTATTTTTACCTCTGGATACTGTTGCATATCAAATCCATATGCAATCTTAGAATGCTCTTTTACATCACCGTTAAATCTGCTTCTAAAATGCCAGTAGCCTCTCTGCAATTTTTAGGAAGTTCTCCTTTCTTAGAAACATTTCCATTTAATTCCTCTGGCATAGCCCAATCATAATTATTCGCCTTTGAATGCTTACTAACTTTTCTTCCCGTTTCTTCTACGGTAGGTTTAGTATATAAATAAAGCCAATCGTCTACTATAATATATTCATTATCACTATCTTTTTCCGGTATCCCTATTACTGTTATTTTTCCTTCATATATGCACGTCAAAAAGGCTCCTGAACGTAATGCTTCTACAAATTCTTCCCCTTCTGATATAAGTAAATCCCCTGTATCCTGTTTCCAATTTCCACATAAAACAGGTATACATTTATACCTTACCTTTCCATGCTCATCTGGCTCACCCTCTTCACTTGGATGAGGAAGTTTCTCACTATATATATTACCGCATTTACAAGTACCAAATAAATAGATATTCTTATTGACTTCACAATCACTGCATGTCATAAGCGGTTTTTCGTTCGTAGCAAGTATTCCATGATCTTCATAAGCATCCAATTGAACCATTTCCGTTAGAACAGCATATAGTTGCTTCTCTTGTAACATATTCCTCTTCTTTTACACTACCTACTCTATTTAACTCTTCGTAAAAAGCATAATGCATCGCCATCATCTCACATGCGGTATCTTCATATTTTTTCTTGAAAAATCCCTTGAAAAACTTTTGAATCCAATTTCCCTCCAATTCAAAAGTAAAATCTCCTGCTATAATGGCATCTCCATTTTTCTGTACCTTTTCTTCCGGCATAAGACTTTCTCCCTATATAAAAATTCCGTTATATTTCTTCCGTATTTTCAATCACAATTGCGAACTTGTTTCGCAATTACCTATAAATAGTTTCCACTATTTAACTGCTTTTTTATACTCTTCATTATACAACCACTCACACTCTATATCACTCCATTCCCGTTCCCGAAACACTTCGCCCGTCTCCCTGTTAACAGCATAACTTGTAAGATACTGATAATGAGTAAAAACAGGTTCATAACCATGAGTATAATAGTCTGTATAATCTGCAAAAATATAATAGAAACAAACTATCCAGCATTTACAGTACCTAGAGGGTTCAAATGTAGGAATAATCGAGAAATAAACGACACCCACACAAACTTAACCACCTCTATCTACTATTCAAAACCGTCTTCAATCACATCACCCGTAGAATCCAAAAGAACCGAGTTGCGGGCTTTACGATAGATGGTTTGTCCCTGAATTGTTTTACCGGAACTGTCTTTGATTGGGTTTCCGCTTGAGTCTTCGATGTTATCTAAGAACACGAACTCGTTAGGATATCCTGCGAAAGCCGTTCCGGTAATAATTGTACCATCTGCTTTGTGTGCGGTATAGCCCTTCAACAAAGCTTCTTCCGTAACAGTATCGCCGGTAAGGTCGATCAAAACTTTATTGCCGAATACGACTTTATTCGCAGCCATTTGACAAAACCTCCTTATCCGATCGTAACAGTCTTCCCTCCGGCAGAGTTGTCGGTTTCTACATACGGGATTGCCTTAACTGTAACCTGAGATAAGCAGTTGTACTCTTCATCCGGCATAATCGTCTGAGCTTCTTTGGACGGTGTTACCTCCTTGCTCTGCGGCTTCATATCTTCAGAACCAGACATAGCACCTTCAACGCCAAGAATCGTCACACCCTCACGAATGTTAGTAGCAATAAGCTTTGCCTGTTCAGTGGCATCAATAGACACCTTACCAGAACCGTCATGATAGCCTTGCGGTACTGTATATTCTCCAGCAACCGTTGAGATGGTACCTTTAACCGCACCGTTGTTCTTCATAGTACCTGTAAGTTTACTTCCACGGGCGTGCGCAGTCTTTCCTACGAGAATCTCTGCGACAGCCGCGGTATCCTCGGAAGTATCGCTGTCGAAAGTACAGGTACCTGTGATCTTTGCACCGCTCTTATCGTGAGCAGTAATACCTTTGAGGATCTTATCTGCACTGACGGAATCGCCAGTAAGATCGATAAGGACATCCCCCCCCCATAAATGACTTTGTTTACATTCAGATTCGCCATAATGTTTAGTCCTCCATGACACTTTCATTATTTTTCTTTATCAGCAGTCTTGTTGTACTGGGATGTACTGATTCCAAGGATAACACCAAGGAAAGTATCAACCGCAGTGATGGTTCCGACCACCTGCTCTCCATACGGGAGACTCCAGATTCCGGCCAGTGCAAAGTATAATGTACCAGCAGCCGGAAGCAGATACATAGCAATCCACTTAAGGATGTCGTATGTCTTGTTACTCATGCTCATTGTGCTCTTCCTCCTTCTCTATAAATTTATGAATCGGGAGTTTGTCCACCTCCTGCATAATTCGCTTCGCTGAACCGTTCCCGCCCATACGTTCGTAGGGTTCATAGAGATATACCCTCAGATTTTCATATTCATCCTGGGTTACACACCCACGGTCAATATACGACATTCCAAGATACATGATCCTGTCATGTGCCAATCCAATAAGCATCTCTGTTTTAACATCTTTTTGCTCGCTTTTCTTTTGCAAATAGGCCCACAGCCCAGAAGATGCAAGAACTGAGCTAAAGATCGTAAGTACAACCTGAAACCATGGTTCCATCGTTTCCTCCTTCTTTATGTGCAATCATGCAGACCTATCAGAAACAATCAGCTTCTTGTTGACTATTGTGATTTTCTTACTAAATAGGTCTTCGTAAAGCTGTATTAAATTCTTTCGTTGTTCTCTGGATAAGAGCTTATAATGACCTCCCATCCAACCGCGAAACATGTTCTCGACATTGTCGTAATCCGCTTCTTCATGTCCAACCTTAACGGCAAGTTTCTTGAGTTTTCTACGCATGGCGGTAACTCGATCCGGATTTATTCGTTTGATGACTTTACCAGTATCTGTAAGTGTGTACTTGATTTGCAGGAATTTATATTTGCTCGAAATCTTAACGATTCTAGTTTTCTTACGATTGATATGGATTCCCAGTTCAGCTGCAATTTTACTGACGTTTTCGAGCAACTCTTCAAGCTCTTCTTTACTGGGATTCATGATGTACCAATCGTCCATATACCTTCCATAAAATTTCTGCTGACGTACATACTTGACGTAATTGTCAATAGGATATGGATAGTAAATTCCAATGACTTGCGAAAGCTGATCTCCAATATTGACAGACTTCTCCATCCACTTTTCGCCAGTGAGCTTCTCTTTTGGAATGTTCCGATACTCCAGTTTATTGAAAGTATCGGTCATACAGGCCTCGTATTCCTCGTCAGACATGTACGAAACATCGATCTGGAAGCCCTTAAATATCAACGTTAAAAGCCAGTCAATAAACTCATCGTCATTGAACAGCTTCAACAATTCTCGTTTGGCAATCTCATGGATAATATTGTCATAGAACTTTGAAAAGTCACCGAATAGAATATAACCGTCATTTCCGTATAATTGGTAGTATTTGTGGAGATGGATTTCGAATCGTTTTCTCTGTTGTGAAATTCCGCGCCCCTTGATAGATGCGCAGTTATCATAGATAATATGTTTCCTAACTTCTGGAAGTAAAACCTCATCGCACAGAGAATGTCGGACGATGCGATCGCGGATTTGAATGCTTGTAATAGGTCTTATCCGGCCTCTTTCGTGCAGCTCGAATTCTTGTGTCGGTCCATTTTGAAGTGTCCGATTTATTAGATCATCTTGGATTTCGAATATGTACCGCAGGAAATTCATCATAAATTTTTGCGTCGATTCTTTCCACTTGCTGCTCTTCACAGAGACCTTATAAGCCCTATACAAGTTATTGGCGTCACAGACAATCTCCTCGTAGTTCATAACCTATTCACCGTTATAACAATACTTACCGTAGTAAATTGTATTAGGCTTTATTATTTATCCTTGCGGAACGGATAGCATCTCCTTCTTCGTTGGTTAATCGAAGAATCCGGACGAACTCCATTAGAGTTCGAAGCGTTGTTGTAGTTCGTATTGCCATTGTTGTTCACATTGGCAAAGTTAGCCGAAGAAACGACGCAATTTTTTAGATGTTACCCTTTTTCTAACCGCGACTTAATCGCCATGTCTCTTTGACGCCACCTTTTTATCAATCCGATTTCTCGGTCGATAGCTTTAACATACCGGTTGTATAAATTCAGATCTACATCGAATATTTCAACAACCCGCTGCAACTCGTTAATGAGCTGCTCGCAATTTACAATGGCCGCATTCTGGTAATCTCTCCTGGTCTCGTACTCGTGCATTGACCGTGGGTAAATGGTATTTGCCGCTCTAACATTGCTCGTTATTAAGGAAGCACACTGATTTACTTTCGATTTGAAACTCCGCATCAGTTCTCTGTACTTAGCAAAATTTTCTTCCGAAATTTCTCCATACGCATACTTCTTCCGAACAAAGCTGTCCACATCCTTAACACCAAACCCCCTTTGCATAAGGAGTATCAGCATATCATGCAACTCGATCGAGTACGTAATCGCTTCGAATTTTGACTCTTTCCTGTCGCCTAACAGAACACTCATTCGTAATCTTTACCAGTGATCTCGGCGAACTCCTCTTTGGTGATCCAGCCCATCTTCACCGCATTACGAACTCTGGTCTCATTCCACATTTTCATGCTGTACCAAAGCTTTACTTTACTGTAATTCTTGCTATGTTCCATGGTGATCTCCCTTCTTAAAGCTCTACATTGGACATCATTGCAATGTAGGCGATGTCAGACTGCATTTTGGTTCTGGCAAATTCCTCCTCAGAAATATCTCTAAGGACAAACCAGTATTCCCCGGGAACCTGCTCAACGATCTGAACCAGTTCCATGTTTGGATGAACAGTCTCAGTTGTTCCGTCGCTGATAGTAACCGGAGAGCAGTTATCTGCAAATACGGATTCCTCGATCTTTTCTGTGGAAATGAAATTGTTTCCGTTCAACTTAAGATTGGAAATCTCAGTTCCATTACCGAGGGTAATTTTATAGATTTTTTCTTCCATGATTAGAAGCTCCTTTCAAAAATATAAACGGGGCACAAGGCCCCGCGATCTTAATTAACCAACCGGGAAGACCGGACGAACTCCAAGAGAGCCCGAAGCGCCGCTGTAGTCCGCATAGCCATAGCCGCTCACATAGGCAAAGGTAGCCGAAGAAACGACGTCTCTTAACCACTGGTTGTAAGATCTGTTTATGATGAATTTAGGGCACACCATGAACAACGCCAGCTGAGTCTTGCTGATTGTGTAGATGCTCGGAACAGTAGAACCGTCAGAAGTCGGACTGAAATGAAGATGCCCATACATCATAGGTTCATTCGGGAGCTCAATACTGGAATCAAACCATGCTCCACCGGACGGTTTTCCGTTTGCAACCGCATTGCACAGGTATTCTCTGTGAGTAAGAACAGAACCCTGGAAAGCCGCATTGACGATTGTCTTTGCGTTCGCCAGGTTCTTTTTATACATCTCAGAACCAACGTATCCACCGGTTGTAATATTGGTAGTATTCATCTGTGCGTTGTAAAGCGCTTCATCCGGCATGATCACAAGATGATGGCTGGTAAATGCAGTGTCACCGCAGTTGTACCAGTAATCCATATCAACGATACGCCAGATACGGCCTCCGATACTCCAATAATCGCCAAGGAACATTCCTTTAAAGGAACCATCCTTAATAGCGGCTTTCTGTACCGCTGTCAGAGCTGTTCCAAAATTCTTACCTCTGAAGATAACTCGGCGAAGCTCCACTGGAGCAAAGCTATCTAACATGGCAAAGAGTGCATCTTCAGCGGCGATAGCCTTGTTTCCGTCCGCAGTCCCGATGAGTAATTTGTTACCAGATACCAGCTCGTTGATCTGGGTAAGTTCGGAAAGATTTACTCCTCCGATAAAATCTTTGGAACTTAAAAGACCAATTAACGCCTTTGCTAAAGCATCTGCTGCAATGGTCTTTGTCCCGTTAGGTCCGTCAAGCAGGAAAATATTACTTGCTGCTAATGCCTGGACCTTTTCGTAGTCTGTGATTTTCATTTAATGAATCCTCCTTTATTTGATGACAAAAATAGCCCTACCTTCGATAACATCACCATTGCTGTCACGGAGAAGATCACTGGAATATGTACGTCCAATGACCGTATCCAAATTGCTGTCAGTAATGGATGCGTCCGAAGAATCGAGCACGTCTCCGTAAGTACGATATCCATTGTCATAAAGCTTCTGATATACCGTGTATTCATTTTCAAGGTTGGAACTGAACTGGTTAAGAATATCTACCTGCTCCTGCAATTCCAAAAGCTTTTTCGCAAGACTCGCCGCTGTATTGCTATCTAACAGTGCCTGTAACTGATCAAACCAATCGCGAAATTCTGTTTCTGATTTCTGTTTCCAATCAGCCATTTCCGCAGTATTGATGCTTGTGTATTCGTTGAACCACGCCTCCCATTTTTCTTTCCAATAGGTACTTGTGGCTTCCATATCTGCTGTATGCTCCGAGTACCAAAGGTTCCACTGAGCTTCCCATGTTAAATATGCCGACTGAATCTCCTCAGTCTGTGCCAGGAACCAGGTAGACCACTGCTCTTTCCAAAACTTATTTGTTTCTTCCATATCAGTAGTCTGCTTTTCGTAGAACTCTTTCCACTGGTCCTGCCATTGGGCAATCAAATCATCGATTTCAACCTTGTCCAATGGAGCCGTCACGAATGGACACTCTGAAGTTCCAACGCAGTTCGTGATGTTTGCCTGTCGAATAGAAGTGACCCCGGCGCCGACATAAATATACGCCAGTGGATATTGCCAGCGATCATTTGTCTTCACCATCGTAGGTTTCGTTGGATTCGATGCTGGGGTTCCTTTAATGATTTTGATGTCATTTGCTCTGACGGCCTCTCTCGAATCCACTTCAAGTACAACTGCATCATATCGGTTCAGCAGAATCTCGGACTGTGGAACTACTAACGGTAACAGAGCGTCATTCAGTGTCCAAGTGTGATTGAACCAGGCTCGTCCGACACCAACGTTGATAATCATTGCTTCCGATTCTTTTACAACCATTGCAGTTCCAACATGCTGCAATATTCCGTCCCGAATGATTCCATCGAAAATGCTGGACATCTGAATAGCATCGTAGCGCCGATCTCCTTCTTTTGAATTATAAAATCCAAATGTTACACTCACTTCTTCATCACGCTCCTTCCTGTTCTATAGTCTTAAAAGTCGGATAGACGGAATAACCGTCCTTATCTTCTGAACGAACAATTTCAAGAATACGAGCTTTTGTCTCGTGTCCGTATTCGTTCGCAATCTGTACAATGTCCCCGTTAAAGAAATCTTTTCCATACTGGAACATGATAGTTGTTTCTGTTTCTCCCTCGAATGAGGTAATGCTCACATTTTCAGCAAGCTTTTCTTTTCCTCTTTGCTGCAACTGTGCCATATACTCGGCATCGGTCAACGCATCATCGCTTCCAACATTTGAAGAAATGTCACGAGCGTCCGTAAACAATTCTCTGCGATTCAAACCAGAGCCACCACCAACCGTAGTATATCTTCGATCGGCGCCCTCACCTTCTCCACCAACCAAGGTCACTGTCTTCAACGAAGCTTTAGATTCGATGTAGTTACTATTGATGATGTTCTCGAATTTCGGTGAAAATATAACGTAGGGATTCTCCGTCTGATCGTATGATCTATCTGAACCGGCATACAACTCAAATACGAACTGCTTTTCATCATTCAGAGTGATCTTGAAACCGATACCCTGCTCCTCGCAAATTTTCTGGATGACATCATACAGGTTATCTCCCGTGTACTGAGCTTCCAGTTTCAACTTTGTAATTGCTGGATCGGTTGATTCTTTGAAAATAAAGTTTGGAATTTTTCGATTGCTGTCTGACGGAGAAATTACATTCTCGTTGAGCAGTGTTTTTATTCCATTTTGAAGATTTCCGCTTAATAGTTTCTGTCCCCAGACGATTCGCCTGTCGAGGATAGATTCTAATGAACGCCCAGTAACCGTTACATGGTTACCGTCTTCGGTATCTGAAGTAATCTGGATTTTCTCCACGACCATCACATGTTCAGATTCCTTGCTCTGCAAATAGTAATCCTGTTTGATGTAGTCAAGAAGACCCTCTCGCATTGCTTCATACAGTTCAAAGTCACCGTAAGCGTAATACCGATCTGTCCAGATGAAGGACTCGTACGTATCCACAATAGAGACAGCATCTAGGTTGGTGTTTAAAATTGTCACATCCATAGTGCTTATACCCCCTCGTAGACTATACGGTTCTCAATCTTAAACTGTAAATTTGTACTTCCGTACTCAGCCGTATAAGCAAAGATGTTGTCGCCCTTCGCAAGCTGGAACCAATCAGCGTTTTTATCCAGGCAGTTCAAGATGTTTGTAGTCTTTCCGTTCCTAAGAAGCGTAATCGACTTGTTTCCTTTTACGGTGCAGATAATGATTTCATCACCTGCTATAATTCCAGAGCCAGTGAATTTCTCCAATTTATCGGTATCGATCCGCATCACTTCACGAGTACCGGTATTGTAGATCGTAATATTGCTGGCTTCACCGATTGCGTGAATCGTAATAGTCACTCCGATTTCAGCGTCGCCATTATATACAACCACCTGCTCTGTTTCATTTTTGATTTCTCCCATTTCTAGTAACGGGTCCTTAAGAGATTCATTACTGAAAGGAAACTCGAACAGTGCCTCTACACCATAGAAGATGGTTGTGTTGATTCCGTCTTTTCCGGCAGAGTAAAAGAAAGGATTCGGACACACGATTGAGATATCCGAACCCTCGTCTTTACTGAAGATTGTTGGGTCGTTTGATTCGACATACCCTTCAATCTCTGCCTGCCTATTATCGGTTTCGATAAGCATTGTGAGCTTCTTTTTAATAGGAAAATACTTGTATGAAAGCTGTCTTACGTCTTCAATGGAATCCTTCCACATATACGCAAGAGAAATAACAATGTTTCGGCTCGGCATCCTTGAAGAATTGAACAGACTTCCATCGTTTGTAGCGATTTCCGTCGTATTGATGTTCGCTTTTCCTGGTCCCAAGCCAGTTACAGACTTGATGATGAAACCGGATTCCTCCGGTCTCGCCAAATCAAGTCGGATACTATCGCCAAGATAGTTCGTAAACGTGACTGCTCGAATCAAGTTTCCACCATCCTTTCCATCGCCGAGAACTGATTCTTCGTCTGCCGATAAATCTCTGTTCTCGACAGTGCCTTAGGCGAATAGTTATTCTGTGTAAAGTTATAAGAGTTACCTGTATTCGGATTAGTATCTTCATTTTGAAGATTCCGTCCACGAGCTGCTGCAATTCCTGTGCTGACGGTTAAAGCCTGCGATCTACTGAACAGCGTATTCAGTCGATGACTCTTCTCTTCAACGTCTGACAGATCCAGAATCGGTCGAATCGTAGGCTGACCATCAACACCGTTGTCGATCATATCCTTAACCTTTGCGATTGCATTTCCGAGACCTGTTTTTGCCGAATCAGCCATTTCAGCACTGGCATTATATGCCTTCACCGCATAAGTTCCGATGGCATTAACGAATCCCAATCCAAAGAAATCACCGATGTGGTATCCTACTCTGGAAGGTGAATGCTCGTCCAGTTCGTCTTCTGCTGCTTCTGCCGCAGCCCTTGCCATTGCTCTGGCTTTAGCTTCCGCGCGGTACGTATTCTCACTGATTCCATCAGCAAATCCCTCCACCAAGTAAGTACCAGCCTGTTTAAACTGATCATGATAATCCCGGATAGCTGTTACAGAAGCATTAAGATTGCCAGTGAAAGCTGTTTTTACTTCTTCGGCTTTTTCCTTAACACCAGCGATGAACTTAATCATGCACTGCATTCCTGCATTTTGAAATTCCGGATACTTGTTCGCGATAGCTGTAAGGCATGAACTTAAGATGTTTACAAACGCATTTCTGGTTTCGTAATCTTTCGATTTAACTCCAGCAATAAGCTTGATCATGAGGTTCGCACCCGCAGTATTGAACTGAGTCTGCTTATTATTGATTGCAGTGATGCAACCGCTAATAATGTTGGTAATTGCAGTTTTGGTATTTCCGTCCTGAGATTTAATTCCGCTGATAAATTTTGTCATCAACGTAGAGCCAGCAGTATTGAACTGGGTTTGATAGTTCGTAAGAGTCGTAAGTACAGCCTGCATCATGGTCGTAAACGTAGATGTCAGATTACCTTTCTGAGCATTAGCCGCATTGATGAATGTCGTCAGCATAGAGGTCGCGGCGGATGTCACTCTTCCGCTCGCATCTGTAAACGCATTGATGAAACCGTCGATACCGTTGTTTCCAAGCTGAATCAGTGCTGTGCTAAAACCACTCATACCACTCGTATCTAATTCCGCCATTCCTTTAGCCATTTCAACAAGTCGATTCACCTGGGTAATCACACTTGACATGATTCCGGTATCGATTCCAGAAATAGAATCCGAATAACTCTTAATTCCACTTCCGAACTGAACCAGACTATCACCAAAACTACCAAGATCGTTGTCACCGGTAAACCAGCTTACAAGTCCTCCGGTATTTGGAATGGTGTTGGCAAGCTCCACTAGGGCTTTACCAGCTGTTGCTGAGTTCGTAATAGCCGCGGAGTCCATACCCATAATAGCTTCAGAATATGCCTTCATAGCTTCACCGAACGGTACAAGTTTCTCACCAAAAGTATCAACATCGTTGTTTCCAGTAAAGAATGCTACAACGCCACCTGTATTGGGAACAGTATCAGCAAGCTCGACTAAAGCCTTGCCCGCCGTTGCAGAATTGACGATTGCATCGGCTTCCAGTCCACGAACCGCATCGCCAAATGCTTTCATTGCTTCGCCAAATGGTACAAGCTGTTTTCCAAACTCACCCATATCGTTTTCACCAGCAAAGAATCCTACGACACCACCAGAATTTGGAATGGTTGTTGCCATCTCTGCCATGGCCTTGCCAGCGATTGCCGCTTCTGTAACGGCATTTGCATCGAGTCCAGTAATTGCATCCCCGAACTGTCTCATAGCTTCGCCAAATGGTACAAGCTGCTTTCCAAAGGCAGTCATGTCATTTTCTCCTGCGAAGAAAGACACTAATCCGCCTGTATTTGGAATTGTGGCTGCCATTTCAGCTAATGCTTTGCCAGCTGTCGCCGCATTTGCCACGATTTCCCCGTCCATGTTTCCGATAGCTAACGAGAAATCTCTCATAGCTTCGCCAAACGGTACAAGTTCCTCTCCGAACTTAGATAAAGACGGTCCTCCTGTAAGCCAAGAAGTCAATCCCTGTAAAATATCAGCCGCTGTCAGAATAAGCACAGTCTCGGCTAATGCCTTTACTCCGTCCATCATAGATGGCTGAATCTGACTAGCTCCCTGTAAAAACGGCTGAACATTATTCATAAAAGTGGATAAATCAGCTCCAATTTGCGGGAACTGACTCGACACACCGCTCATAAATCCGCCGACGATTCCACCAACAAACTGACCGATTGCCGTTCCGATTCCCTGTAAAAGCTTTCCACCTTCTCCGATAAGCCAAGAAAGTCCTGGAAGTTTCGATAAGAGTCCGACGGCTGCAAGCACTAACGCCATCTCAGCAACAACCGCACCCATACCAAGGATTCCAACCATTGCTCCTGGAACAAGCGATGCTGTTGCACTAAGAGCAAGCATAATAGCTGATAACAGACCGATTCCGGCAATTCCTTTTAGCAAAGCTCCAGTATCGATTCCTCTCAGTGCATCGACGATACCAGCGAAAAATGCTACGAGTACGTCGACACCAGCTTTAATCAGTGACGGCAGATTACTAGCAATACCATCTAAAATTCCAATAAGGAATTTGAAAGCTAGATCTACAATTTGAGGCGTATAAGTAACCAGAGCCGCTAATACACCAACCACTAATTGTAAAGCTCCGTCTGCCAGCTGCGGTACACAGGATACGAAAACATCAATCAGCGTTAAGACAACTGCCTTTACAGCTTCGCCAATAGCTGGCACTCCGGCAGCAATAACTTTGCAGATTGCGATAATTCCTTCTCCGACTTTTGTAAGAATAGCCGGAATTAAGCCAGCGATACCAGTAACGATAACTGTCAGTGCTGCTACGATTGCAGTCGCTCCAGCGGCACCAGCAGTTGCCAGCGCTGTGAATCCGATAGCAAGTGCCGAAAGTCCTGTGCCAGCTGCAAGTAAACCCGCTCCGATTGTAAGAACCCCAACACCAATCAATGCAAACGCTCCCGATAATGCCAGAATAGTCGGAACCAATGGTGTAAGTACCGCGCCTGCTACGCCGATAATTGTGAATGCTCCGGCAATAGAAATAAGTCCTTTCGCAATCGCTTCCCACGATAACGCTCCCAAAATACTGAGCACCGGCGCAAGAACAGCTAAGGCTCCGGACGCAACCAACAATGCTGCTGATCCACCAAGCGTACCTTTCATGAAATTGAGACTGATAGCCAACTCAGCTAAGGCCCCACCCATGACGGTAAGACCTCTACCGATCTCTTCCCACTGCATACCTCCGAATTTACTCATACAGTTTGCAATGGTTTCAAGTGCGCCGCCGACGATAACGAGCCCAGTTCCAATACCGATCATGTTCTTCGGCATCAGATTAACAGCAATAGCTACCTCTGCAAGTGCGCCGCCCATAGCAGTTAAACCTCTGCCGATTTCATCCCACTGTAATTGACCAAAATCTTTTACAGCGGAAGCAAAGATTTTCATTGCAGCGCCAATAGCAATTAAGGCTACGCCAGTAGACATTACGTGTTTTGCATTTCCAGCCAAATTCGTAAAGACAGCAAGTTCGGCAAGTAATCCACCGATTCCAGCTAATCCTTTTCCAATCTCGCTCCACTCCATCTGACCAAAGTCTTTGCAAGCGGACGCCAAAACCTTCATTGCTGCCGACAGAATAACGATTCCAGTTGCAGTGCTGATCATTTTCCCGTTGAATTTTGCAACTCTAAGGAATACAGCAATCTCAGCAAATAATACTCCTACTCCTGTTAATCCACGTCCGAGTTCATCCCACTGTAATTTCGATAAATCCTCACATGCTGAAGCCAGAATTTTGATAGCCGCTCCAAATATAATTAAGCTGGTAGCGCCTTTCATAACCTGCTTCTGACTGCTTGCCATGGCTTTAGATGATGCAACAACAATAGTCGTAAGACCAGCAATTCCAACCAACCCTCTTGCAAGTTCACCCCAATCAAGGTCTGAAACCTTCTTCAAAGCTCCTGCCAAAATGGATACTGCAACTGACATAGCAATCATTGCGGTACATGCTTTAGATACTTTTCCCGTATCACTACTGATTTTATTGAAAATCGCCATCGCTCCAAGTAAATTAGCAAAGAGTACAGTAATTGCTCCAAGAGAAGCTGATAGTTTATCACTATCGATCAGGGAAATTGCAACGATAGAACCTGCAAGCAAAGCGATTGCTGCTCCAATTTTAAGTAGCGTTCCAGCTTTAAGATTTGTCTGATATGCCTCAAAGCAGCCTCTGACCCCCTCAAGAGGTTCGGTTACACTCTTTAAGAATTTAGAAACTGATAAAGCAATTCCACCGACAGCAATGCTGTTAAGAATGTCAAGAACTCCGCTGAAATCTGTATTTCCAAGTTTCTCGGCAAGTGTTCCCATCATAGTCCCGACTGCATCGGCAATACCGCCAGCAATTACCTTTACAGCTGTCCACAATGCTTCCATGACTTTGAGAAATTTACATTTTTCCAGTGCTTCTCCCATCATCTCAAAAGCAACAATGACTCCGCTCTTCATTTTTCCAGCACCATCACCAATCTGAGCCATGCGATCATGTACTCGTTCAAGGAATGAGTGGAATAATTCAAATCCAGGGAAATCGAACTTCTCCCCTGCGGCTTTTCCAAATTCTTTTACTTTTTCTCCGGCAGTTTTAACAAACGTAATAACTGTCTTTACGATATCAACAACAGTCGAAACTGCTTTACCAAAGATATCTGTCTTCTTTACAGTTTCATCAAGCTTAACGAGATACTCACCGAAGCTTCCGGTAAGTGATAACACCCCGTTTCCAGCCGGTAAGAAAAGACCAATCAATTCGCCGACACCACCAGCAACAGCTTTGAAAGCTTGTCCGACGATATCAAGCACTGCAAATACGCCCTTAAACGTATTCTTTAGATTCTTTGAACTCTCTTCCCCCATTTTGAATTTTGCTGTCAGATCACGGATACGTTCTGTGATTTCGGCTAACTGTTTTCCAGTCATTGGCGGAAAGATTTCGTTAAATGCCTCCCGAACAGGCTTAGCAACGCTAACCAGTCCCTCGAAAACATTCTTTACTGCTTCGATCATCATGGTTCGACCACCAAGGTCTTTCCAATCCTGAAGCATTTTATTTCTTGCATCGGCAGAAGCATTGATTACGGCACTGAACGTATCACTCACTTCCGTAAGTAATTCCTTCGCCTCTTCAAAGTCGCCGACGATAATTTCCCAGCTTTGTGTCCATCCGGACTGGGCAGCCTCTTTCAATGTGTCGAATAACTGGGTAAAAGTTTTTACTTTTGTCGCAGCATCATTCGCGGTCTTACCCATCTCCATGATGGATTTGATCTGATCATCGGTGTATCCCATGGTTCGAAGCTGATCTTCGTTGAGATCGCCTGTAAATTTTGCCAAAGTTTCAGTCAAGATGTCAGAGGTAAGCCATCCTTTACTAAGGGTCTCTCTGAATGAGCCCTCATCTTTGATCATCTCATCAATGGCAATTCCATGAACTTTAGCCGTTTCTTTCAGCGCATCCTGGAATACCTGACCACCCATACCAGCGTTTACTACTGAGTTCCAGTCCTGTAATTTTACTGTTCCTGCCGCTAATGCTTGTGAAAGCTGATACATAGCGGTACTTGCCTGCTGAGAGTTGGAACCTGATACGGCTGCAAGGTTCGCAATACCCTTGATAGCGGCTACAGATGTGTCCAAATCTACGCCAGCCGCAGTGAACGTACCAATGTTACGGGTCATTTCCGTAAAATTGTAAATGGTCATATCTGCATAATGGTTTAGTTCATCCAACGCATTGTTTACCTGATCAAGCGTTGTGCCTTTTGAAGAGGTATTTGCAAGGATTGTCTGAACGGCATTGATCTGGGTCTCATACTCCTCAAAACCGGTTTTAATCGGATCGATGGTAAAAGCGGAGACAAGATTTTTTCCAGCAGCAAGTGCAGAGTTGGTAATGTTCTGCAAAGCTGTAATCGCCATCACTTCCAATGCTGAAAATCGCACTCGCACAGTCTCAACTGCATTACTCAGCGGTGACATATTCCCACTGCATTTATTTGCGGCATCGTTTACGGTTTCTAAGCCTTTCGCCGCCCCTTCGAGGTTAAGGCTCTTCTTCAACTTATCGAGGCTTGATAAACTGGTCTGAATATTCTGTTCAAACTGTTTGTTATCAAACCGCATTTCGACGACACGTTCGTCAATAGTTGTACTCATAGCTTAGTAACCTCCTTCCATGCCGCATCTGCAATTTTGTCAAAAATAGGCTGGATAGCAGGATTGATGTAGTCCCACCCCTGTACCCAGCCGCCGTTTCTTGTTGCATGTCCGTACTGCAAAATAACTGCAATAGGGACTCCATTTTGAATATTTGTGTTGTAAAAGCTGATCGATACGGAACCTTGCTTCTGCTCGATCTTGTAATGCCACGAATTTGCTGTCCGTCCTGTATCAACTGGTGTTGCAGACGCAAGGGCGGCTACGCCCTCTCGACCATACTTATCGAGGTCACCGAGACGAACCGATTCCTTTGCTCTCTCTAAGAACCGAGTCAGCTTAGAAAAATCACCCTTTTGTCTGAACGTGATCATATGAATCTCCTACTTTGCTAAGTAAGCACTGGACGAGAAGCCTGTATACTGCACACTGTCAAGTACAAACTGGATGTACAGCCACTTAACTCCGTTTGCCATTGTGTAGTAGCCATAGCATTTAACCTTAGTGCCAGCCGGGATTTTACAAACGGCTTTCTTATTGGTTCCGGCATCATTACGGCAATAAAGAACTGCCGTTGTTTTATATTCACCAGCATAGGTTTTGTTAAACTGCTTGGCAGAACAGGTAGCCACCACTTTCTTTGAAACTGACTGGTTCTGATCTTGTTTGGTGTTGGGCTGTGTTACCGCCGATCCATTCAGAATCTGATTAACCATGTTCTGAACTTCAGAGTAGCTGTATCCGTACTCAGTAAGCAATTTCTTACGATTCTCGCCGCTTCCCCACAGTCCAACGATAACCTCATGAGCGATGGTTTTGATGTCTTTACCCTTGCTTAATCCAGGAGCGGCAACAGTATTGTCGTCGTACTTTGGTGTGATGAAGCCGCGGATAAATTTTCCGTTAATAGACAGCGTTCTCTTCTTGACCGCATTACTGTAGTTGCCCTCTTCGATAACCATGTAACCGGATTCCTTATGCACCTCGATTACGGTACCGACATGATCCGGATTGCCAGAGTTGTCACCGAATCCGTTATCCTGCCAGTCATATAAAATCGCATCTCCAGGACTCGGAACATAAGCATCGTTCTCCTGCCAACATCCCATTTTCTTTGCCGCTTCAATGAGGTAATAGCAGGAAATTTCCATAGGCATAATGCTCTCATATCGGAGAGCTGCCGCTAATGCAGACCAGGTGCAAGCGCACCAAGCCCAGTCATAGCGCATACGAATGCCACGAGGAAATTTGCCAGCGCAGATCTTCTCAAAGAAGTCGTTATATAAATCGATAATGCTTTTATGTGAGCCGTTCGATTCTTTCTTTCCATCCCAGGATTCGACAAGATTAACGACGGCCTGTCTTGATTTCGCCATTTTTATCACTATCCTTTCGAATTAAATTTCTTTTTGTTTGCGGCGTTTACTTCCGCATGATGTCTGTATAAATCTCGTTTGCTCCTCTTCTTCGGGGGCTTATTTTCCGCGTTGCAAATCCGGATAAGCATTAACAAACGATTCAAATGCCATTTCTGGCACTCAAACGGAATGCGATATGCAGTCATCCAGTAATAGATAAGTTCACTGGTTATCTGTTGCCTGTTTATTGGACCACCTTTTTCTTCCTTAACGGTCGAAGCCGTCATAGGCGCTTCAATATAGGCGTTTACCGCATCAATGTGAGAATTGGTAATGCATCGATAGACCAGCGGGTCAACATTCTGTGTGAGTGTCATACAGCGTATATAGTCAATGGTTTCTTCATAGGTCTTCTGCTCTTTAGATAAGAAGACTTTGCACCATTTACTTTCCCATTTTGAAAGTGAAACGAGCGAATGCTCCAAACGCAACTTCTGTTCCTTTACAGGGATAAATCGCTGATTCCGCTCATCCCACAGATCAGTTCTTGGTATCGTAAGTTCAAGCATTCGATCTCACCTCTTTAGTTCATGGTGGCAACCACAGGAGCAATCTCCGGATTTTCCGAATGCTTCTTGATATCTACAACTTTCGGAATTACATGGTTTACGAATTCAGCGGCTTTGCTGTCATCTGTAGCCAGTTCCATAAACAGAAGATTGTAGAACTGAGTGCAGGCAAACTTTCTGGAAATCTCTTCGGACTTCTCGAAATATGTGCCGTCAGCACTCTTCTCTCCGTATGCCTTTAAGATAAATTCCTTAAAGAACTTGATAATGGTCGGCTGATCTTTTGCATCTACGATGCGCTGAAGCATCTCAGCAACTCCCCCAGCTGTGCCCAGTTCCATCTCCATAACCTCTGTTTCGGTAAGGTTGAAGAGCTTTGTTTCGGTGCGCTCAACACCGTTAAAATCTTTATAAGTCTTTGTTACTGCATACATAGTTTTGTTCTCCTTTCGAATAAAAAGGAGTCGCCAGCTTTCCTGAATACGACTCCATCTGTGGTGTGTGTATTATTTCTGATTAGCCTTCTGCGGTCATAATCTTAATTACTTCATCCGGAAGCGGAAGTCTCGGTTCAACACCATCGTCTGCTTCGGCAGAAGAAGGATCTTTACCATACAGGATCTCTTCAAGAGCAGCCAGTTTCTTAGCATCGACCTTGGTAGAATCGAAGGTGAGAATAGAAGTAGGCTTCAGCTTCTTTCCATCGATTAAGGTTGCAATCTCGACTGGTGTGGTGCTGAACTCCCAGGATAAGGTAATAGCTTCCGGACTGTCATTTACAGTGGAATAACCCTTCTCGGAAGGAGAAGCCAAGCAACCATAAACGAGATGAAGCTTATAGCCGTAATCATTGGAATCAACATCGTTACCGAGAAGCGTCTTGTAAGATAAGCCGAACATCTTACGGTTCTGCTGTCCCGCAAACACTCCAGGAGCAATCTCTTTGGAACCGTCGCACTCTGCGAACTCATCCGGTGCCATATAAGCTTCGATTGTGCCGCCAAATTCCTCTGCGGACATAAGGTTCAGATACTTGATGTTGTCTGCATAAATTGCAGTAGGTTCTGCTCCAGACGGGCTTTCTGTTACGGTACTAAGACCGTTCCATGCGGTACCAGAGTTATATACGCCGCCGGTCTGAATCGGGTAAAGGACGCCCTGACTGACACCGGTCTCATACAGGCGCTCGCCAGTCTTGTCCCAAACGAGTTTCTTTTTCATAGAATTTGTCCTCCTTAAAAGAATATTTCAAAGACATCGTGATTTAAGTTGTCTTTCGTGTAATGCCGATTGAATCGGCTTGACGGCATAGATGCCACCTTGCCAACGAGAGAACTATCCGGATCGCTGTCGATGACTGTTACTGAATACTTTCTCGCAGACAAATAAACCCCGTCATTCGCAAACGTATTCTCGATATCGTCGAGAGCGTAAACGATGGCGGGGTATTTCATTTTTACCGATGACGGTGGTTGAAAATAAGCACGACACTCTGGTCCTTTGTTTGGACACGAGAGGATGTCGCATAAAGCATTATGCAGTTTCAGTCGTCTGCTCATTGTAGACACCTCCAACGGTCAATATTAAACGGGGATACTGAACTTCAACATTTGAAATTTTCCATTTAGCCCCCATATACTCGATAAATCTCATCGAATGAAAATTCGCATAAGCAAACGGATCGGCTACGATGCTGAACTCATTCGACACATTGAGATTGTCGTTGAGGTTATCTGAACTCTGATACTGTCGAGTATTCCGAATAACGTCTCCGTAGTAGTCACGAACTGTAATCTTCTCTCCCCAGACACCAGGTCGAATTTCCTCTGTTACGGAATAGCCGATTGCTCCGTAAAATTTACTCATTTTGAATTTTCTCCTTTAAGACTTTAGGCTGTGTGATCCTCGGAACCGGAAGAAGCAGTTGTTACATCCTCTTCGATTGCGATTGCAGAGTATACACGAGTAAGAGCACCAGAGCATCTGGTCTCAAGCAGGGATTTCTCCTGGTTGAAGTCGATATCGAACTGAGTGAAGTGAGTAACCTCTCCGCCCTTGGTTGCACCGAGGGAGTAATCAGCCAGATTTGCGATAATGGCAACCAGCTTCTTCTTTTTGCTGTCGGAAGTGGTTCTGGTCTTACCCTCAAACTGCTCCGCAGTATTGATACTGCCAACATTCAGTGCAGTGGCAAGTTCGGTCTTGGAAGAGTAAATACGTCTTCCGTTGATGTCTCTTGCCAGGAGCATCTGATTCAGCATATGAGGAGTAATGAACAGATCCGGGGTACCGGTGCCCTTATAATCCTCTCTTGCATACAGAGCGGTATTGATCATGGCCTCTGCGATGATGTAGTTCTCACCAAAGTTAGCCGCGGTATTGGTTCCCTGAAGTTCTTTCTTAGCAGCTGCGACATCGAGATCAACGTGAATGGTGTACAGATCATCATCCAGCCAAATCGGTCTGATGTGATCCGGAGAAATCTTGCCTTCATCTCCGTCGTCTCTGCCATCACCCAGCATGATTGCAGTTGCCAGCTCTTCATTGAGCATCAGGCGGTCGATGTTGTACAGGTATGCCACATAGTCGAAATCGGTGATGTCGATGATATCATCTCTATGCAGCGCACTCTTTACATACACAGTCTGAGGGTCGGTAGTTCTGCGAACCAGCTTGAAGTTGCCAGTCTGCTTCTTCTGTTTTCCCTTAGTATAGCCTTTAGCCTTAAGAGCATCGATGTTACGGATATCTACCTGGCTAGTTCTGATTCTGGAAATCGGACTCTTATGAACTTTATTCATTACAGTTGTGATCCAACCCTGGTCGTTAGTAATCAGCTCCGGTGCACCAGGACGTACATCCTTGTATTCCGGGAACAGAAGTGTTACATTGCCATCTCCTGTCTGAGCAAATCCGCTTGCAAGAGCATCATGCTGAAGTGCATTCTCATTAGCATAGATCTCCAGCGCGGTCTGGAATGTTCCTACCTGGCTTGTCTTTGCCAGCTTAAGGATTTCCTCCTGGTCTGCGTGAGACAGAAAGCTCTTATCATCGCGCTTGTCAGTGTCAAAAACGTTGTGTTTCATATTGTCATCTCCTCCTTTAGATTCATCTTTTTTGGTTTCCTCGCCATCATTTTTTGCATCTTCGATGATCTGGCCTACTACAGCGCATACAGCAGTGTACTGTTTATCGGTGAGGGTTTTTAACACGTCCCCTACTGTTTCGCCATTTTTCTCATCTTCTGATTTCGGCGGATCTTCTTTTTTCCCCTCGTCATCAGAATGCTCCAGATGACCCATAATCATTTCATCATAGCCAATGATAATGCCTGTTTCTCCGTCCCCATGCATTACCACATCATCGATAAATGCTCCAGGATTGGCACCGGCTAACACCAGACTTACCTCTCTAATAATGCCATGAACAACATCGTGACCAGCCTGTTTAAGCTGATTGGCAAAGATAGAAAGAGACTGTACGTCGCCATGTTTTACAAGTTCCCGTGCAGTCTTTCCTGAGTCTGTATCATTAAATTCACAGAACGCATAAACTCCTTCATCTCTATTTTCGAGATGAGCTAATCCAAGCACGTTCGCCGGATCGGCATGATTATGCATCCATACTAACGGGACAGTCTGCCCGTTCTGACCTTTGAAAGCGTCTTTTTTAATGACTCTTCCATCGGCACACTGAAGATCGTTTCTAGTGGCCCAGCCACCAAAGTCATACTTCATTTTGATTTTCCTCCTCTATTTTCTGATATAGTACGATAACGGATGCGATGTCTTCTTTGATGAGCTGGAAGACTTTTTCTTTGATGATTTCTTGACTTTCTTGTACTCTGACTGAATCTTATCGAATTCATCCTGATACGTTTGTTCATATGAAGAATCGAGATCGGCTTTTGCCGCTTTATAAGCTTCTCTAACAGATTTGACTGCTGCTTTAAGCTCGGAGCTAACTTTTGCTCTTTCGCTTTTCGCATTGGCTTGATTCTCAGCTTTTTCTTCCTTGGTATCGGACGACACCTTCGCCTTCTGATTCGTCGCATCTGTTCTAACACTGGCCTTGTCCGTTTTGGCATCGCTACTGATTTTTGCTTTGTCAGATTTCGCATCGTTTCTAAGCTTTGCAATCTTTGCGGTTCTTTCAGCAACCCGCTTAGATCTCTCAGCCTTGGATAATCCTGATGGAATTTCTATTGCCATCAAACGCTCGATTTCGGCATTCTTTTTATTATCGATTCGTTCCTTCTCGCTAGATGATTCCTTTTCAATTTCTTCCAAATCAGAATCTTTATCAGTATCGATGCTTTTCTTCCTATCGGAAGCATTTTGGGTTAAAGCCTCATTCAGCTCTTTCAAACGAGAAGATATCTGTTCCTTCGTTGCCTCTGCTTTTTCACGAAGTTCCGTAATCTTCTGATCTCGCTTTTCCTGCTCTTCTTTGACCTTTGCAGCCTTTTCAGATTTGATATTATTTTTTGTATAAGACCAAATCTTCTTTCCATCATCGTTCAGTGATGTGGTAGAACGGCCTTTTAACTCTCTGGTACGCATATAGTATTCATGCGCTTTCTGAGGATCGTAATAGGGCGATGCATAATGTCTAAGAACCGCAACTTTAGGTTCATCCATTAAGAATCATCTCCCTCCTTATCATCGCCAACTGTATAATTGCCGACAATGTCATCGATCTGTGCAGAAATACTGTCAAGAACTTCATTAACCAGAGCATCGTAATCACTGGTATCGCTGGATTCTGTTCCATCACCACTCGTAGCATCTGTTACGGAACCGCCACCAGGCGCACTTAAATTGCTGTTTCTCAATTCATCAGCCTTAGGATCAGCAGATGGCTTCCAACCAATTACCTGTCTGATTTCGTTTGATGTAGCAATTTCATTTCTGGTAAACTTATCAGAAATTTCAGCAAGATCAGCTACCGGCACAAGCTTGAACGGATCTCTAAAGAACATAATTGACTTGTTCTGGGACCTGGCAGTCTTTGTTAAGAATTTTCTCTTCATTTCATCAACGATTGCCGAAATGATCGGTTCGATTGTCCGATTGTAATAGTTCAGCATAGTCTTCTCGTCTGCGGTACCATCTAAGATGCTCTGAGTGATTCCTAACTGGCTGTAAAGCATACTCGTTAAGTATTCAATCTGCTTCATTAGATTGTTTTCCAACGAACGATTCAACTGTGTGATTCGCTCTGTTCCATCAGTATAAGCAATACCATACTTAGAACCGGACAACTGCTGCTCGATATCTTTACGCCGCTTCTCTGCCTGCTGACGCCTTGCCTCTGATTTAATTACATAAGGGAGCTGAATGATTAAATCCAACTTGCCTGAGCTACTCTGTTCATCGACAGCATCTAGCAAATTCAATTTTCGAATAAGCCTCTGCATTGTTGAATTTGGTTCGTTAATTACCGCATACAGTGGATTTTCCACGATAGCAACCGTATCTTTCGGAACAACGATTTCTTGTTTTCGCCCAGTATTTTCGTTGTATACTTCAACACGGACGTGACGAGGGTACCAGTCACGAATTCGACCAACTCGCATCGAAAGAATCTGATACCCTTTTGTGTCATCTGGATCGTCGTCTGTATCTACAGGAACAATCGCCACGCATCCCTCATCCATCATGGACATAACAATATCCTGGATAAATGCCCTACCAGTCTGATCAAGATTGGCTTCCAACGACAAACATTCGTTTAAACCGCTTTTTATAACATTTAAAAACCGCCCTTCATCGTCCAACTGAACGTGCTGAATGTTGATGGCGGCTACGTCTAAAGCGATTCTATTGTATACGGATGTGACTATCGATCTTTCGTTTCCTCTGGTAAGTCGAAAACGATCGGGACGATACGAATAACCAGAACCAATGTCCTGAGACATCATGGTTGGAGCTCTATTCCGAAAAGCATTCCAGGCATTTTTAAACCTGGAACTTAATGATAAATCCATTTTGAATTCTCACCTCCTAAAGATGGGCACAAAAAAAAAGAGACCGCACCAACGCAGTCTCTAAAGAACACTGTTTAACCTTTTGAAAGGATCTTTTTTGCTAACTTCTCTGTGATAACCGTGTCCGGATGCAATTTCGCGTATTTCCGAATCGGCTCGTATAACCCGTCAGCCATCATCTGACTACAGATTTTTATTTCTGTATTTCCGGTAACGAATAATGCCAGTTTTCCGAAAGGAATTCTTTTAAGCATATGGTACGTCTTCTTTTTCATGCTTTACCCTCCTAATATTTATAGTAATTGTTCAGAATTTGAGTGTCTGATAATTTGGAGTCCGAATGCTCTTTCCGATATTCCTGAATAATCTTTCTCTCGTCACGCTGCGTCTTCTGTTGTCCAGCAGCACGTACAAGTCCCATGGACGCCAAATACCCAGCACCAGCAGGTGCATATGTTTTTACGGTAAGATCTGCCATAGCAATGTTTTTACTACGCTTAATCTCCGTTTCGCCAAGTTCTTTCACTCGATTCACGCTTACATTAGAACCCACATCAAAACCGATCATAGGTTTGCTTGATCTAAAACCGCTGAGTTCTTTATCGTTTACATCAAGTATAGCACCATATCCTTTAGACTTCAATTTTTCATAAAATCCCTTGTTGACCTCTGACGATGTCGGCAAATTATGATCAACTAATGAAAGATTTAAAGCCTTATAAACTTTATCGTCTATCTTCCCTTTTTGGAGAGAGTCCAGCCCTTTAGCAATAGTGTCGTTCTGCTTTTTCAAGCCGTACCGGTTCTGCGAATTTAATAAGTGTGTTTCTAAATTTTTGGCATAGCTCTTATCCTCTTTAACTAATTCAGAAAGAGCATTCACTGCTGATTTTTCAGAAGCAACCTTAATACTTTTATTCACTCCTATTTTAGTCTCATACACTTTTCCTCTAGCTGACAACGTATCACCATATAGACCCCTATACTTAGCATTATCCATACCCGTCATACTAAAGTAAAAAGCATCGGATACACCTCGATTGCTGTTGTTTGAAATGTTTTGTAATTCTTTTCCAGCCTTAATAACCTTATCGACATTTTTATCGTAATGTTTGTAGGCAACGTAAGCTGTCGCGGCTGCTATCGTAAGACCGGCCACAGCGGTGACGGCCTTCTCGGTTCGGTCTCGCTTATAAGCGGCAATGGCGGCTTCCTCTTGTGTCATTCCTTTCTTAACATATTCGTCTTCCAGTTTCTGTCGGTGTTTACTTTTGGATGTTTCCGAGTCAAGCTTCTCTTTAATTTTTTCATTTTTCACTTGCCTATTTGCCCAACTCAATTTAGCATTGGCTTTTTGAAGTTCAGCAGCATCCTTTGCAGAGTATGTTTTAGCATACCGTTTAGAAGCTTTCTGAACAGTATTCTTCGCTGCTTTCTGTTTCTGAACCGCACTCTCAACATCTGAACCATATCGTTTCTTTCCAGCGGCAGTAAGAGTTCCATTATAATTCTCATACCGTCGCACTCCCCATTTCATACCAAGAACACCGTGATGCGCTAAGTATTTATCCATTACTCTCCTTTCTTTTTACTCAAATGCTTCCCGATTTGCCTTGTAAGCGATATACGCATCCATCATTGCTGCAACGGCATCAATTTTTTGTTCATACCGCTTTTTCAGCAATTTACGGTTCCCGTTAGTATCTTCCAGGGTAATACAGTTTCCCATAGCAAATGTCATCAAATCCTCATCAAATAGGAGCATTCGCTCTTCTGAAAGTTTCTTCAATTCGCCAAGTGGGACAGATTCTGTCTTTGCACCCTGGATAACTTTTTCTATTCCGAATGGTCCATTTTCACTCGCCCAACGTTCAACAAATTCCTTTGCATTGTATGGATCATAACCAAAGCATCGTACATCGTAACCGCATTCAATAATGTGGTTATCCAAATCCTCATATACTTCCATCATGTCAAGAACCGTTCCTTCCAACACAATAAGACTTCCCTCTTTCATAAACTGATCGTATTTAATTCTCATTGCTGCTGGGAGTTTCATCAGAGTCGATGAGGAAATGTAGTTTCTGGTTTTGATGCCGAACGATCCGTTCGACAATGGGAATAAAAATGTGAATGCACAGAAATCGTCGCCTTGTGATAGATCAGCTCCCAAAGAACATGGCATCTGCCAATAATCTCGATGGCGATGTGGGAGAGTTTCTTCATATGTAAAGTAATATGTATATCCCTCCATAGGAAGTCCGAAGCGCTTAGCCAAAATATCGTTTCGAGCTGCCGGAGCCTTTTCTGCTCTCTCAACGTCCAGCTGATAGGTTTCATAAGAAACAGTCTTTCCAAGGTTCGGATTTGCTTTCAACCATTTATCCGGATCGGCAACCTCATCAATAGAATCTAGCTTATACCACCAGATCGATACGTGCGGATTGATATAATCCCCTTTTAGAATGTCCATCAATTCCATTTTGATTGTATCGCCAGCACCGTTACGGACAGTACCCTCTGAACTGATCGCAACGATAAGGTAGTCGTTGACCTTCGATGCACCCTGTTCGATTGCTCCGATTACATCTTCTCGAATATCACCAGAAAGCCACTCGTCAACCGTCGCCACTTTAAGCTGAAGTCCCTGAAGTTTGTCGATTCGCATTGGACGAATTTCAAGAAGCGATCCAGTAAGGAAGTTCTCAATTCCTTTCTTAGTGGATGCCAATTTCATTCGATTCGCCTTTGATCCGGTCGTGTTCTGCAACGATCCTTCTGTGAGGAACTTATAGAAAGGTCCTCTTGATCTGGTAATAGCGGTTCGAATCGGTGACAACACCTCTTCTGCCTGCTTCATCGTCGGAGCTGTGGTTATCTGATGTGTCGTTGTGACGTCAACATTTAAGAAGAAATTCTGCAAGCATGAACCATACATTGACTTTGCGGCACCTCTGGCCACTATGAGATATTGCTTATTAACTAACCTTTTTCGGATAGACTTGGTGACGTAATGTCCGCCATGACCATCCTCATAAGGTTCGTATACACTTCTCTCAACAAAATAGTACCAGCCGAAAATCTGCTCAGCCCAAACTTTAAATGTGTCAAGCAGTTTCAAATCTGAACCGTCAGTTAAAGTAAGCTCATTTTCGCAATAGCTGATAAAGCCCTCTACTGCTTGGTCATCATAATAAATTCCCGGATTCGCAATGAGATCATCGATTCGGTTCATCTCCATCTCGATTTCTCGACATACCGGAATTTCGCCACGAATTACGGCATCACGAAACATGCCGTAGTATTTCGGGACGGCAGTGTTCGATAACGCCATTATTTTCTTCTCCTACTTCTTCTTATTCGGGTTTGCAGCAATGTACTGTGCAGCCTCTTTAAGATTGAATTCCTTTGTCATTGCAGTCTTGACGGCATAAGCCATTGCTCCGGCCGCAGCCATAGTCAACGCTTTCTTTCCGGATGCAGAAAGAATTTCTGACACATACTTTCTGCCAGGTGCGATATCATCTTCTGTAAGATTCTTAAACTCGCGTTCTAATTTAAGTCTCTCAATTCTTTTCTTAAGATCGGAATCGGACATTGTTCGCCGATTCTTAACAGCAACCTTACGTGCTGCTACCTCATTCTTATCGTCTGAGGGCTTGGAAGAGTGTCCCCTGGCTCGGGCAAGCTGTGCCTCCGATCTTCGAACTCCCCATTTCATTCCAAGAATTCCATGGTGTGCTAAATAGGCGTTATTCATTTTGAATCTCCCTCCTTTGCGATGTAACTGGTAACACCTCCACTGGCATTGGATGTCTGATAATACGGAACTTCATGAATCACAAGGTCTTCACTAAGCACTTTTCCAGACGTATCCAAAGTTTGAGTCCGATGCGCCTTTTGTGTAACTTCATATGATCCGGAATAATGCTCAGGCTCATCTGGATCGGTGTCATCGTTTTCCGCAGCAACATTTAAACGCCATTCGTACTCGCTGATTTGTGTTTTATAACACTCCAACACGGCCGAACTAAGCGGCGGATCGAAAAGAAGTTTAACCTTCAAATGCATATAAGATTTGACAAGCATGTATTTGGATTCATCAGAAATGAAATCTTTCCATGTTGCATTCTTATCTTCGATCATGAAACCTTTGGATGGGCCGACACCAAGCTGTGTAAGAATCGAGAACACAGAATTGATGTGCATGATCAAATCCGCATCGAAATGTTCATACTCCTCTGCGATTCCGAGTAATTTCTTGATTGATGTCAGTACACTATCTGTAATATTCATGATCGCACCTCCATCTAACAGAGTTTTATAAACTCGCTCATACAATACCCAATGATACCGTCTCCGGTCTTAACTTTATAAAAACCAGAAACAGACTCTTCATCACAAACCGTTACAACTGTATCCGAACCGATAATGCCTAATGATCTTGATGCCTGCGTCGGATCTTTGCGAATGTTCAAATTCGTACAATTTACCACTACACCAATAAGTGGCTTCTTGTTTCCTTCCATAATTTTCCTCCTAATGCCTCCATGGGCATGTATCATTTTTTCGTCGTTCATTTGGAACTGTTAAAAGTAGTTTCTCATCTCCATAATGTATAGCATTGTGGGTCGATAAAGTTGTTGCGATCAGATACTCTGGATTCAGAACCAAATCAGTCCGCAACAATATGTCCTGCTGCCTTATTGGGTTCATATGATGAATAAGAATCTTTCCACGAATCTCATAACCATCCAATCCGAGATCACATCCATTATCACGAATAATAATTTTTCTCCGAATGTCCTTCCATTCTTGAGAATTGTAAAATATCTGATTAAGATACCTATCAAATCCGAATGTCTCTTCACCAACCACTCCATCCAAACGAAGATACTCGTATCGTTCCTTAAAGGTTGTAAGTCGCAAGAGTTCTGAATAACATTTAAGCATCATCCACCTCATCTCCATGACCGCTATAACCACGAAATGCCTTTAATGCATCAGCATACAGCTTTTCCGAATTTTCAATGGATTTCAGATTCTGAGTCTTCGCCTCTATAAGTTCCTTCTGTTTTTCCAAAATCTCTTTTTCAATTCTTTCTTTCGTTGAACCGAGCTTCAAATAGTGAGTAATCACCTGCGACGAGGCTGTTCCCTCTCGTAACTGCTTTTCAGCCAAGTCAACCGCCAATGAAACAAGCTGATTTTCTCTCGCTTCTGGCGTTAATGCTGGACGCATCATCCTAGAAGACTCGGATTGCTTTGCTTTCCTCAAAGTTGATGCCTCCTTCCATTTAGTTGTTCGTTATTTCTGTGATAGTTCTCACATACTTTTCCAGTATTTAAAAGGACCTACAAATCATGACAATGCTACTCAACGAAAGGAGAACTAACTTTGAGCCGATCCCACAGAAACCGTTGTCAAATATCATGAGTTATAGACCCTTGTAAACACTGGAACAGCTGAAAAGGCTCCCTAAAAATGCCCTCCGGGGAAATTTTAAAGACCGCCGCGATATGGGTGGGGGTATGTTTTTTAGACACCCCCCTATACCCCTTTTAATCATGCACTGGCGGTTTCGGCTTTTAATATGCCGACGAAATCATTTTTAAGAAGCTTTTTCTTTATGTTCATTTGTTTCCGATTTACTTGTAACCTTTCGATAGATGTTCTGGAAATCATAACGGATTATCTCATCAATAGCTCGCTCTACTTCCTTGTTGTTCTCTTCATCCGATAACTGATCCGATGTTCGAGCGATTCGACCAAGGTAAGCAGTTGTGTGATAACCTTTTTCTTCATCGAACATGAACCATTGAGTGAACTGTTCAAACGGATCATAAGGATTATCAAAAGTTGTAAGCGCAAATCTCATCTTACTTAGTTCACTCCTTTCCATTCAAATACTTAGAAACTGTTGAAGAAGAAACCCCAAGAGCTTCCGCAATCTCTGAAGTGCTGTAGCCAGATGCGCTAAGTGCAGCGATACGATTCTGTTTAGCTGTACTCAGAGCAGTGCTTGCACGAGGCGTTGCTCTCTGACGAATAGTATCTGTATTCGTGTTATTCAGAATTTGTGTAAGCTTATTCTCAGAAATTGCTCCGGCCTGGATGGCTTCCCATTCTTTATCCGTAATTTCGATGTTGGATCTCTTAGCTCCTACAGAACTTCTTGCCTGTGCTAGAGCCTGCTGACTTGCCTTCTTAACTTCAGCTTTTGTCATGTCTGGATTGTCTTTTCTCTTAGCCGCAACGGTAGCGTTCGCCATTGTCTGAGCCTGTCTCTCCCTAGGAGCATTCGCTAAAGCTAAATCAAGCTTAGCATTTAAAGACTTTACTTCTTCGGAATAAGTTGCCTTAGCAGAAGCAGAGTAAGCAATTTTGCCTGTACTCATCATCTCCCTACGAGCCTGGTTAGCTAAAGACTTCATAGAATTCGCATAGTCGGCATAAGCTTCTTCCTGGGGGGTACCTGAAGAAAGAGTACGGGCGTCTTTTGTTTCAGCCATCTTTGTACTCTTCTGAGTTCTCACCTGAATTTTTCCATTCTTATCGACATACTCTTCCTTAACAGACTTGTATGACAGCGATCCATCTTCGTTGATTGTCGGAGAGCCTTTTCTCTTAAGAACCTGTGTCTCAGATTTTGCTCTTGAAATTAGAGTAGATGCTCCTTCATGGTAACGACCTTCTGAATCTACATTTCCCTGATACTTCTTCTTAAGAGAAGCGATACCATTGTCGATTTCACTCTGCTTATAATCCAGTTTGTGTTTCTCAGCATCGATTACTACCATACTGTGACGAACCGCTCTCGCTAATTCATCCTGTGTGGCTCCCTTCAAAGTCATATCAGTAATCAGATTCGATACTTTACCCATTTCTGTCTGAGTATTTCTCATAATCTTATACTCTTTACCATTACGATAATAATGGTCTATGCCATCAGCATCTTTCTTAACAGTTCCACCATAAGCATCCTTGGTATCGAAACCTTCCAAACCTTTTAATGGAGAAGTGGAAGTAATCTTTACCTTACTCTTTGTGGAGTTACAAGGAATTACCATTACGGTATCACCATCAAAGTCCGCTCCGGATAAACGGTCTGCATTCTTCTTATTGATACCGATTGCATCCGCCGGTGTATTTCCGAGAACGCTCTTTCCTTCAGCCAATTTATTGTTGACCTTCAGAATAGGAATCTCAAAAGTTCCACCATGCGGGTATCGAATCAAAGCAACTGTTTCTCCATCTTTGTAGTTTGGAGCATACACCTCATTGTCTTTGATTGTTGTTAATGGGAGAATTACCTGATACTTCTGACGAGGTAACGCCGCTGCCTGCAAATGTACGGCGGCCGCATCGCAATCGTCAGCAAATGATTTTAACAGAGCCTTCTTTACAGTGGGGTTTGTTAATGAACAGATTTCATCATATTCTGCCTGCTTATCAGCTTTTGCCAAACCTAACTGCTTTTTGATAAGTGTCAAACTCTGCTTAGAAAGAAACTGTGACGGAAGTGTCTTACTCCATTCACCCCAATCGCCTTCTTCTGCTCTCTTATTGATCAGAGAAAGAGACTGTTTTTTTCCGGTTACAGGATCTGTATACTTACCCTTTGGATCATCGTAATAGCTCTGACCTCCATGCTCCTTAATCAGGGAACCAAACGGATTATCTGGATCATCCTTAATTTTCTTAAGAACATCTTTTGTAGGAGTGCCAGACTTTTTATTAGTGTTGAAAATCACATCAACGCCATCCGGCATATTATCAGAGTAAACAGCCATACCTTTAAGGTAGTGAGTTCCGTCAACCATAATACGGACCTGTGCATAATGAGAATCACCTAAAGACAGGTCTTTCACGCCTCTACGGAGTTCAATTACACCATCCTTATCAACGCCACCTTGATCGGCATAGCGGATCTGCAAGCGCTTTGAATCCATGCTGGCCGGATACTCAAAAGATTTTCTGAAAGACTCCCCATTGTCATAGGAGATGTAGTCTCTTGCAGAATGGACATTCTCGAAGTCATAAATATCTTTGTGCTCGGTTCCCGGTGGACAAATGACCTTGATATTGGTCTGCTTTCCAGGATTGGTAACCTGTGGAACGCCGCCGCCATAAATCGGATAACCTTCCAATTCCAGCATATAAAGAGCCTGGTTTAGTTTTTCTTTTGACACGCCAAGTTCTCTTTCAACGCCGGTTCCGACATCGATCATTCCCTTTTCTTCAATGAGTTTTCGCAGAACATCCGCAGTGGCCTTAGCCTGGTTCATTCTGTTTTCCGAAGTTTCGTTTAATAAAGAGCGGACAGACGAGTCATTAGCAAATCCCATCTTATCGGCAATTTCATTTAAACTGTAACCTTTTTCACGAAGACCCTTTGCTGTTGCTACCTGAAGAGCACGACGTTCATCTTTAGCGAGGCTCATCTGAGTACGAAGCTGTGTGGTAGTCAAACCCATATTCTTAGCAATGTCTGTTTCGCTCATTCCGGATTTTTTTAATTCCTGAACACGGCTAAGAAAATCTCCACTATGCTGATATGGGTTCTCTCCAGAACCATAAGGGTAACGCCCAGAACGCCGTGGCATACCATAATGCATTAAAATATCTTCCACAATGGAATTCATAGCTTACCCCTCCTGTTCTCTGATTCTTTTAATCACCTTATCAAAAGTAATGATTCTGTCCATGATTGGAACAATATCCTCAGCCGTTGGATTATGGTACAGAATTTCATTGTTCTGATAAATCCGCAATTCCATTTCGATATCCCCTGGCTTCACTTTATATTCCAAACAAAAAAGAGCCGCATATATTTCAAGCTGCTCCATGTGTGCCGGAATCTTTCCGGTCTTCAAATCGTGAATTCTTAAGAAATTATTCCGAAACAAAATTGCATCGGCTGTGCCAAAACAATTATCGGAATAGTAAAGGATCTGCTCCGGCGTCATCTTAAAGCCAATGGCATCGTTCACATACATATTTAATGTCTGCTTCGATTTTGGTAATTTCTGATTGAGCATAATGCACTGCGCCGCAAATGCATGTAATACAGTTCCTTTTTGTGTGGCAAGGAAATTCCGATACGCTTCCGCAACTTTATCCTCACCATAATTTATCCAGTGATATTTACTGGCACCAAGAAAGGCGTGTTGTCCTTCAAGGTTCGAATGATTGTTGAAGTTCATCCAGTACCTCCTCTTTATTCTCTGGACATATAAACCTCGAAAATGACATCTGATTCATACGGTCCACATAATATTCCTGATTCGGCTGCTTCTTTGCGCCAGCACTTTTTTTACATTCTAAGGAAGCCCATTTGTCTTTGTGTAAAACCAGCAGATCTGGAATTCCCTGAATATAGGTCGGGTCGTTTTTCATCACGATACAACCCGGAAATCTTTCTTTCAGTTCCTTGATCAAATTTGCCTGGAACTTATTTTCCAACATAATGGAGCCTCCTTTCAATTTTCTAAAAACTCAAAAGAGGATGTGGTATTTAATAAAAATGCCTATTTATCCTCTCTCTTCATAAAAGGGCATGTTTTTTTCGCGCGCAAAAAAGAGCATAAAAAAAAAAGACAGAGACACGAGTAAGCATCTCTGTCCAAATATGTAGTTGTCAGCTGTTGTTTCTTAAATATCGGATCAGTATCCAAATCAACCATAATCCACCGGTACACAATGTCAAAACGACATCCAGGATTAACCCTGCTGTGCTACGCTTTTTCTTTCCGCCTTTACTCATCTATTTTTCTCCTTTCTCAGCCTCTATAGCTTTTCGATCTTTCTTAAATATCTTTTCTAAACCGCTTTTTGCAGAATCCATGGTTTCAGAAACACTTTCTTTTAAACGTTCCTTCTTTTCCTGTTTCTCAGCGGCCTTCTGTTCTTTAGCCTCCTGCTTAATACGAACACTATCGTCAAATATCTTTTGGCTCTCCTCGATAACTTCAGCAGTTATGTATCTCAGGCAAACCGTTGTACCGATTTTCACTTTCACACCTTGCTTTGGGTTCGAGTCTATAACTTGAGTATCCTCGTAATCGCGATACTTTGGATCAGCTTCTTTCATACGAAGCTTACTCTTTGAAACTTTCAAGCCACGTTCCGTCAGTAATTCTTCTGCCTGTTCCAAATCTATCGGAAACCCCTTACGATATAATTCTGGAATAATAACTTTCGTATCTATTTTCTCAGTCGGCTTATTCTGAGCATTATCTATTGCTTTTTCAACCAAAGGTGTAACCGCAGTAATCAAACCACCAACAGCTCCGATTGCTCCTATGACACCCGAAATGTTTTTATTTGATTTCGTCCCATATAATCACCCTTTCCATACTCAAGTAGGAATTTAGGGCAAATAAAAAGTGCGCCCCAATTTGAGAGACGCACCGAAAAAGCGCATCTCTTATTGTTGCCACACAATCTCTTCGCCGTTCAAGGGTACGAGTAAAAGAGAATACACTTTTTACCAAAGTTATTCCCTCGAACGCGATTTCATTATTAGATTGTGTGGCTCTTATAGTATAGCATGAAGCACACAAAATGGAAAGCGGATTCTGTAGCCAGATCCTAGGCTGCAAGCATCTTAGCTCGCTTTGCCATATCATCATAAACCACCTTGGTTCCGTCTGCTAAATATACGACAATGCTCATGTAGTTGTACGGACAATAATCCCGAGCTTCTTTTGATAGCCGCGGATATACCGATTTGAAATTATTGAAAATATCTTTCCATGTCACTTTACGCTTTACATTCACGGTGCACCTCCTGTCATTGGATACAATGCTCCAACTGGATATCCACAATACGGAGCTCCGGCGCCTGAATAAAAATCCCTAGGGATGGTATAACCGAACATCACATCTTCAAAAGATTGATACGGAGGATTATCAACCCATAACCATTCTTGTGATATGGCGATTTCATTTTTCATCGTCACATGTGCACCATTCGGAATATCTTTATTCACTCGCAAATGATGCGGAAAATGTTCGCACAACCAATCCTCGACCAATTTCTTATAGTAAGTCACAAAATCACCTCTTTCTTGCTTCTGGTCAAAAACCCACTTTTTATTCGCCTATTACTATATATTTTTAAACTTTCTATCATAATAGTTTAGTATTAAAAGTGGGAAAGTGGGCAGAAAGCCCGCAAACCCGCATAAATACTGGGTTTTTACTGGTCAAATCCGGGTTTTTAAAAGTGGGCAAAACCGGGCAAATGGCCAGAAAATTGACCAAAATTCATAAATTTTCTCCAAATCGACACCGATTTTTCAGCTTCGGTCAAAAATATCCGGGCTTTGGTCAAATCCTAAAACCCAAAAGTGGGCAGAAAAATGACCTGCTACTACAAAGATTTTTAACCTAGATTAGCTGAAATCGGTCAGAAATTTCGTCTCTGATAAGGCAAATTGTGCTTCACAGCAGGCATATAATTGTACGTAGACATCTTAGAATCCGGCACACGCCTTACAGATTTAAGCTTCCGACCAGTGCGAATTTTACGATTCTCTTCCTCAGAAGCATACATACGTCCGAAGGCTTCACTCAAATCTTTAGCCAGTTTCTCCATCGGCTCCAAAACTTTGTTCCACGCCTCTGCCAAAGTTTCGCACGCTTTCTGTAATTCTTCCATAGTCATCATAAACTCTCCTTTACGTCATAAACGCGGTTTAATGATACTTTGGTGATTTTGCCGTCCTTTTGAACCATTGCATAGTCACCGCTCCAAAATCCAGTTCCGACCTGCAATAATTCATAAGTATCGGTATTCGATTTACATCTACTGCAATCATCAACCACGTTGAACATTTCCTGAGTAGCTATACAAGCAGAACAGGTTGAATAGTTGGGTCTCACCTTGCAGATTTTCATCTCGCCTACCTCCAAACCTTTCCAGTTCTTTTATCCTTCAATACAACTCGTCCCTCGATATGGAAATCCGCCAATTCGCAAAGTGAAAACAGGGTATTCAGTAACTGATGAAATCTCATGTCATCCTTGTCCTGTTCCTGCTCCACATTCTTAATCGCATTGTAAGCTGTCGGATCATTGTAACCCTCTGCATTTTTTCTGTCGTCCTTAGCTGTCATCTCTACCTCCCCATCTCATAGAATCGTCCATCCACATTGCAGCATTCATAACAGACAGAACTATATATCCGCCGAAAATAAGAATAGCTGTCAGAACGATAATTCCTAAAATTAAATATCCCATTTACTTGCCCTCCACTTCTTCTAATCGCACACCGCCGTACACCCATAGATCCTCTTTGAGCTTGTCTATATCCAACTCATCGTTTTGCCACTTTTCATAATATTCGAGAACATACTCTGTAAACTCTGGAATCCGCTTTGCATATGACTTCGGCCAATAATGATCCATCAACACTTCAAGCGGCAGAGTAAGCAGAAGAATCATCGCCTGATTGATAGCATCATTTGTAGCCTCCTGCTTAACTCTATCCAGTTCACCAGATATCTTTTCTCGAACCAGGGCATCTAACTGAGCTCTTGTCAGATTGTATGTAGCGGTCTTAGCTTTCTGCTCACACTTCTGTGCTCTTCTCCTTTCAGCCCGGCCCATACCGCCGCCTCCTTAATCCATAATGCAGTTTTCTCTTGATGCAAAGAGCAAAATACCTACCATCAAGGCAAATAAAAAGAACGTTGCATCCCACTCAATCGGGATTGTCAACGCTCCAAGTACGATAAATATAATTCCGTATATCTTATTCTTAATCAAGTCTCTTCTCAACATTGCGCTTCTCCTCTTTTGATTTTGCGATACCAGCTGCTACATCATCCATTTTCATTGTGGCTCCGGCTTCTCTGAACCGTCCGTATGCTCTTGCTGTAGCACAGTGTTCGATACACTTCATAACCCTGTCGATCAATGCGTACAAGCATACGTAGCCGATAAGAAACATGATAATAATCTGAATAACTGTAAAATGCATAAATTTAATCCTCCTCATCCGTAACATAAACGACGACGGTATTCTCAATATTTTCATCGTTTTCAATACCTGTGACTGTCATATTCAGAATTTCTTCTGATAAGCTTCCGACCATAAAATCATTTCTGAGTAAACAGATTTCCTCATCCTGGTCTTTTATGATTTGAGCATCATTCCACTGAATAAGTGGCAGAATATCTCGTACTTTAACCATTACTATCACCCCCAATATTTTTATATTCCGTATAAACATGATTTTGGCAGTAATATAGATTGTAGTCATTCTGCTCTATATACCACCACAACTTTTTATGACCGGCTTTCAAATAGTCATGGCAGTAGTATGTTTCTCGATAATGATTATCCACCATTTGACGAAAACTTAATTCGTCGATATCCTCCGAATTGGCGCAGAACACAGCGATACGATTTATCATATCTTCGGTAAAATCCTCGGTAACTACAAATACAATTCTGACGATAGAACAGTTTTCACGTTTAATGCTATATAATTGCTCTAAACTATGTAAGTGATAAACAACCCTGTCAAAATGACTATAAGATACTCCTTGAACGGCGTGTGAGCTAGTATGCAATTCCGTATTCACATGAGCTGCATCTACGATTTCAAAGAATTTCTCGTACCGATCTTTGTGTTGCTCATACTTCCATAGAGGATCTCCTCCGCCAGATAAAGAGACCCAATTGCAACGGTTTTTCACAATTTCCGAAAACAGATTATTCAACCCATGAATTGTAGTTTTGGGAATATTCAGATGATTATTCTTAACGATGCAATACGGGCAGGAATAATGGCAACCAAAATTTGTTATCACACTGAGGTATTTATCGTTCATCTTTTACCTCCAGTAATCAACTCCGAATACGGAAGCTCTTCAATCCATTTGCAGAAGTTCCGCCACTCGTCCAGTTTGTGATCCTTACGGGACTTATAGATGTTTGCCAGAACTTCATAATTCATCATGACATTTCTGGTCTGGTTATAGCTGCTCGGAAGAAGTTGAATCATCTGCCACCAATCTCGCTTATTACCGGGAGAAAAGAACTGATCCCCTACTGTAAAGTATTTCCTAGCATTATTAAGATCGTCGATTATCCTTCTCATCTGTTCCAAATAACCACCCATAAGATGCTCACAACTGAAATCATCCATCGTGAATTCCTTAGCCTGGATTTTATGCATGGTACTACAGCTGTTAGCAACTGTGCCAACCTTATAAGTATCAAATTCCTTCCACCAATATAAAGGTGCTGTGATTCGTACGTACACCGGCAGCATTCTCATAAACTTTCTATGGTCTGTTCCAGCGTTGGATAATCGTTGCATGAGTGAGTGATCATTTTCTCCTAAACAGTAGTTGTTTTTATGTTCACATTCCATACAAAACGCCCCATCTTGTCTACAGGTACGGCTATCGCTCTTCTCCCATGAGTTCATCGGGTTTCTCATGCCTTCAATAATAAATTTCATCTGTTCCGGACTAGCCAGAACCACATGCTCTAATTTAATCATTTTTATTCTCCTTTCAGAATATCCAGATCCCCACCAATCTGGATTATTATGCTCCTGTGTTCAGCATAGCCCACGGTTTTAATTACTCTTCTTCCTTCTCATAAGGAATCTGGATCACATCTCCACCTGGAACCGTGACAGACTGCATAAGCTGACCGGTTTCCTCATCGAAGTAAATGTTATCCATTGTGTGATCCCACTCTTCGAACTGCTCAGCGATGTTTCTGCCTTTTTCCTTACGCATGTTGATAAGCTCGTCATGCACCACACGTCTCCAGGATCTTGCGATTTCCATACGACTCTGTGCAAGGATGTTGTACAGACCATTCTCAGTCACAAAATTGACGGAACGTCTCTGACCTGCTACTACTAAAGGTAGTTTCAGCTTTTCATCTTCCTCGCACATTTCGAGCATTCTCCACTCGTTACCGCTGCTGTAGCCGATAGCATGACTAATATCTTTTGCCTTGAACAGCGGAGCGTCCAGATCTCCATATACATTAAGGTGCTTTCCTCCAAACGAAATACTTCCGGCAATTTTAATCTCTTTACTCATCTCTGTTTATTCCTTTCTCTTTGTAATTTAACGTCCATAGCTTTTTGTAACTCTTCTGGTGTAATATTAAAAATGGACTTAAGGAATTCCAGGCAAATATAAGCATCCGCCATCTCTTCCAAAAGTCCAATTCTATTATCATACCCACGAATCTGTTTACTGATTGCCTGTGTAAGTTCCGCAAACTCTTCCATGGCAATCGTACACTTTAATTTCCATGGCTGACTCTCAACACTTCTTCTGATAATTCTCCGCCGCTCTTTATCCGACAACTCGATGTTGCTTTTCATGCACTGGATAAATCTATTTCGATCCATCGGTTGCCTCCATCCGAGCTTTAGCAGCTTCCTTTCGCTCCTTGTACTCCGCTTCGTCGATTTCAGCAAAGCCGTTCGGAGCTTCTTTAAAATATCTGTTAATTGCTACCTTGTCCATGGACGGAGTGATTACGTATAGAATTCCGACGGTATCATAATCACCTTTCGCCGGATCTACAAGGAAATCCTCCGTATAAATCTTAAAGGCTCTATCAGCCGGCATATAAGGCATAGTGATCGGATACAGTTCGTCCATAACAGTATCAATCAGTCCACTGTGATATGGAGCATCCGGACAGTTGATGTTCACGCCATGATAGCGATCCACATCTCTGTACTTAACCGTGCCGTCAGCATACACATACTTAAATAAGGAAGACATGCGTTTGCACTGATAGTTACGCTCTTCTTCCTTCAGACCACTCATGTCAGAAATATCACTCCATACCTCGTCAGTATCCTCAATCGGAAGAAGTGGCTTGTTGTTGATAAGACGGTTCAGAATAGCCTTAGTCAGACCAATACTGAAACCAGAATGACCGTCCTCACACAGAGAGCCAAAAGCCTTCAATGCGCTCTCATAGCAAGCACAACCATAATCCCACTCTCCGTCTTTTCTGTCCGGCTTTTCTCGACGGCAAGCAATGGCGACCTCGTTTTCAGCCCAACGCTCCATGCTTGATTTTTCACGGCAGGAACCGATAGAGCGGTTGCGATCGTCTATGTACTCATTTGCAAATATCTTTCTGCAATTTCCACCAAATGCTTCCACGATTTCCGGAAGGTTATCATTTACAGCATCAAAGATCAGTCCGTACTTTTTACACCACTCCACAGCCTCTTTTGTCTGCTCTTCATTTCTGGATGTCCAGAGAATCAGCTTTTCTCCGTTGGCCTGTCTCTTTTTTAGATACTCGATGAGCTCCTCGTTCGGCATACCAATCTCCGGCCACTTGTTCTCGCATAAAGTTCCGTCAAAATCTACTGCAATAATATTCTGTTTCATTTATTTTCTCCTTTCTTAGTGCCACCATGAACCCCATTCAACTGTGCTAAGTAATCACTTTGCTCATCGCAAAATATGATCTCATCTGGCTGGACTCTCTTCACGCAATCAGCGAACTCTACAATACCAAATACTTGCGAGCCGATCTCAGTAGGTATAAGCCTTAATTCATCTATTATTGGACGTGTATACTGCTCTTCCCATAAATGAAAAATTCCGTATTTGCCATTCACTTTACAAAGTCGAGTTTCGTGTTTAATCTCGATTTCTGCATTCACCACAGTTTCGTTTCCTTTCATGATTTGTCTTTAATAATCCCGATAAATTCCACTCGCTCTTCTGCCAGACTTACGAAATACCTTTTTCCCTTATAATCGACGATATCGCCCTCGTACTTATAGTTCTTGTCCGGCTCCGAAGCATACGCTAAGATGTTTATTTTTGTCGTTCTATTCATAGCTCCTCCAAATATCAAGCTCCAGGTTGCATGGCTGATTTATCCGCATACTGCAATGCCTGAAGTTTTTTCTTCATATTGTCTAAAATATACTCGACTGTGATTTTCGTTGTCTGCGCCAGTTTTATATACTTAGAATGTTCCTCGTACCACTTGAATATCTCATAGAGATTTCCACTCTGCCAACTGAATGACCACCAATCGCAAATCATCTCGATGATGTAATCGTATGGCATTTCCAAAACGGTCTCCAGTTCGCCATCTTCCATATCATCATGAATGAGAATCCAGTGCTGCCAATGATGAGGATTTCTGTGAATATGAAGTAACCATGCTCGCTGATATCGCTGTACAACCTCATAAGAGCGATTATTTCCATAGAAATATGCATCGTATGCCTCATACTCATCCGGTTCGTTTTTAGACTGATCATGAGCAAATTCTGTATTCCACCCGGCGGTTAGGGTATTTGCCATAAGTCCCGGTAAATTTTCAGAAAGCCAGTCGAACCCCTTTTTCACATTAGCTCGATGCCTAGCTAAATATTGATCGTATTGAAAACTCACTTTTGACCCTCCTTCTTTTTCTTTGTTACCAGCTTTTCATAAAGTTCTCTTGCTTCATCTCCCTGGAAAGCATTGATAATCTCGACAGACTGATTCATTCGTTTTCTTCCTACAACCATTACTCCAGTGTCATTTTTGTTTGAAAAATCGACACTAACTAAGATACTATCTACCATTTTCAGCCTCCTTCCAGTAAATAGGTTTATCCGAATTTGCGTTCATCGGTTCTGCCAAACAGTCATTACAAGGATCAAATTTTTCTTCGAGATCCTTATGTTCGCAGGTTTTGCAATAGGTTTTGAAATCAACCTCTTTGTAAATATTTTCCATTGGACACCTCACATGTAATATCTTAACAAAATTGCATACAATCTTTGTTGATAGTCACACTCTATTAGCAGACTGTAAAAATCTTCCGCAGACATACTTTTCAACTTGATAGATAAAATTTTTAAAAATATCCACAGATTATAAATCATTGTTTCCACTTAACAAACCTCGTTTCATTAAATGTTTTCTTGTCCTTCAATGCTTTACTGATGGCAAGATCAATACCAGACCTGGATTTCAAATGGTAGTAATACAGATCCGTATATGGTGTATTCATCCTGTCTATTCGACCAGCAGACTGCGCCATGATCTTATACGAATAATTCTGAGAATAGAATATAATCGTGTCTGTTGTAATACAGTTCCATCCTTCAGCCCCGGCATTGTACTGAACTAAATATACCCATGCATCGTTAGTCGGCACTGGCTGATGTTTGTGACCATTCCATTCCCCGACTTCGTAGCCAGAGAATATTTCCTTCAGAAGCTCAAGCTCGTAATCAAAATTGTAGAATATAATCGCTTTCGGATGCTTCTCCACAATTTCGAGTAAAGCTATTTGTCTGGATTGATCTGTATTTACAATTTTTCTCCACACATAGCACAGACCGGCAGCATTGATAATTGGTTCTTTTTTAAACGGGTCCCATCTGGTTTTTCCGACATCTTTATACATTTCGATATTGTACTTGACATAAATATCCTCATGGTGCGAAACTGTCTGGCGCTTAAAATCCATATTCACCAAGATTTTGTTTCGCAATCGAATCAATCTACCAGTATTCAAATATCGGTCAACTTTAGGAAATTTGCTAAATCGGCTATAGACTATATGCTCTCTTGTGAATTCGCTTCGGTTTTTATAAAATCCGTTAGCCACAAACACCGGAATATAATCCTGCCACGTATCGCCAGGAGTTGCGGATAGTAATATCCACTCATTTACCTTGGCGATTTTCAAGAATGCTTTAACCCATGTTCCAGAGCCTATGACACGCTGCTCATCGAATATAAAGAAAGCATCTTTGACATCTGCATACTTCTTGATGTTGTTCCAAGAATCAATCACAACCTTATTGGTATATAAATTTTCTTTCTTATCTGTTGATAATAGAAATGGCGAGAGTTCTTCTTCCCATTCAAAGGTATCTCGTTTCCTAGCAGTTGTGATTATGTACAAATCCTTAATATTCACATCGTCCATAGGAACATATTCATTTGTTCCGAGCTCACCACCATTTCGAACATAATAGTAGGCTAGTGAGGTTCTTGATTTCCCACTACCAACGCCACCACAAAGTATGCAGCCATTTTGCATTCGTCGTACAGCCTCTTCCTGATAGTCCCGTAATTCTACGCCAGCCATCACACACCTTTCGTGACGAATCCATCTTCTATCTCGACTTCGTATCCATCACCATCCAGATCTGCTTTTGGACCATACAATAACATAAAGGTTGTTATGGTTTCATCACTCTGATTCTCCGAATGATAGAACTCATACAGGCAGTCCAAGACTTTTTTAGTAATAGATAATTTACGGCAATCGTACACAACCTTGCTTAAATCTGAAACACCTATGATTTTAGCAACATTGTCATAAAGCTCGCTGATGCCGCACGTACACTGCTCTTTTGGAATAGAATATCTTTTCTTCATTCGTCATCACCCTTTCCAAATAACTTGTTAATCTGACGGAGCATTCTTCTTGTACTCCATACATCTGAGAAATACATAGGCGTATACCAATAATTTTCAGATGAATCGTCCGTAGATATTGGGTCAGTTATCGAGTTACCTATTTTTATAAATCCAGCCAATCCGAGAAGCGAGATTTGGATATAACACATCAGTCCAACGATTTCATCAACGTCCTGTGCAACTACTAAGATATGGTTCTGGTAGTTTCTCGGTGGTTCACAATGCTCCAGCTGTTTTCGGATTACATGCACACCAGCAATCAACGTCGCTCCAGCACCGCAGCATGGATCGTTAATCGAAATATAACCATACTGCTCTATCTTTTCTAAAGCATTGGTCGCCACCACTTCAGCCATAAGTTCACACACATGATATGGCGTAAAGAATTGACCAGCCGAACGAATTCCCAGATCCAACCGCATAAATATTTTTCCGAGAAAATCCTGCTCTTGATTCTGATCCAGGGCCATGGTTGTATATGCTGCTAATTCTGGAAATATAGCTTGCTCTTCTTTTGAATACTGATGAATAATTTTTAGATACCGCTTCTCTCTTTGGTCGTAGTTGTCCTTGTCCAAAACATTCGAGATTGAACATGCATGAAGTAAAATATAATCTCTCCACACATCCCATGCCCGACGTCTATATGTAAGTTTCTGAAAAGATTTTAAAAATTTATCTTCCCAGTCAATTTTTGGTTCGGATTTCGTAGTTACTTCCGGTGGTTTCTCACCCTTCTTTTTCGTTTCTCCGAAAGTTGGTTGCCACTTAGGTGGCGGTTCTTTTGCTTTGAATGTTTTAGGTACCGTAGTCTTAATCTGTGGTTTCGACTTCGGTTTTTTCTTATTCCAAAACATAATTTTTCTCCTTTCATAAAGTAAGAGTGCCGGCTTTGACACCGACACCCTCAAAATATGATTTATGCGAACGGCGGTTCCTCTTCATCCGCATATTTCTCAGCAAACACGTCCTCTTCAATCGTGACGTACATGGTCTTCAGATATGCCTTGATGCCAGATTTTCCATTCACTTCCCACTTTGACGGGCTGATGACCAGATCAACATTTCTGATTTCAGCATAGTCAAGAGAAGATACAGACTCCTCATCCAGTTTTGTTTTAGCTCTCCTGGTAACCATGTATACATTCGGCGGAATGTTATCGAATCGAACTGCTACCTGAATATAGTGAAGAGGCGCTTCATCCTCGTCTCTCGGCGGAAGGATTCTCACATTCCATCCATCTTCGCCGAGTTTCTGTGCCTGGTCGGCATCCGGAATCACAACGCAAAAGTTACGGTTACCTGCTCTGTTATACTTTGTCTCTTCTCCTCTGAAATTTCTGAACATAATACGAGCATTCTCAATAATCAGCTCATTTACATTTGCTCTTACCATGATTAAATTCTCCTTTATTTTTTTTTAATTTTCCGGCGGATTCATTGCGTGCTTCATCACAATATCTGAAATATCATAATCAAGATCGCAATCCATATGGAAGTTATCATTGTTGAAATGCTGGCAGTCGAAGCATGTCCGATACTTATCCTCTCCGCAAGGCATCGCCCATGGAACAACACAATCTACATCTGCGTCATTTGCACCAAGCTCCGGAACATATGGATCATCAGATACAAACCATTCAAAGTCTCCGTACTGAGAAATAGTTTTTACAGCCTCATCAACCAGCTTGTCGTAGTAGGATCGGTCAATGCCGTCTTCCTTGCCAAGTTCTTTGACCATCTCTGATTCCATCCAGCGATAACCTTTGGAACCAGTTGCAGCATAGTAACGACCGTCTTTTTCTCTCATCAGAAGTCCAGCTCCATATCCATCTTTCATCGGACAGAACTGACCAACCTTTCCAATAAAGTGATAGTCGTGTCCTTTTTCGATCAATGGAGTAAGCTTCTGACATGTGGATTCAAAAGTTGTATCGGATAACAGTCCTTTCTTATAGTCACTCTCTGCCTTGCTGAATTCTTTTTCTTCCTTGCTGACATCCGGTAACTCCTCATTCAAATCCAAATATAAAGAGCTGCTCACAGATTTGGTCTCGCACATATCTTCAAATGCGATGTCTTCTCTGCTGAACAGCTTCTTAAATACATATGGAATCTGGAACTGAGTACCTGTTGCCGTCCATTTTCTACCTTTCTTTTTGTTGTCGCCAGGGACATAACCATACATCTTCTGGCATTCTTCTGCTGATTTGTACTTTGCGATATATACAGCATCATTGACCAAGCACATCCGATCGTATGTAGCCTCGTGTTCAAATGTGTATCCATATCTCTCGCCAAAATCCATAACAAACTGAATAATCTCCGGCGTTGCATCCGGGATCTTAATAGAGTCTGTCTTAATATGAGCAACCTGGAATCCACGTTTCAGAACCTCGTTCTTAAGATCGATCATGAATAATGCTCCACGTTTTGCCACGATGTTATCGATGTTTCTTGGATCACGGAACGGATTATCAAAGGACGCAGATGTAAGACCGTATACTGAATTGATAGCTGTCTTCAGTGCATTAGCGAGATCCTTTGATGTCATTTTACCGTCGATAACTCTCTGAATATACGGAGTAAGCTTGCCATCCAGCATGGTATTAACAATATCCCAAGCCTCATGCTTAATACTTACACGACCCTCAACAATATCAAGGAATGCCTTCGTGAATCTCGGTCCGAACAGAACCTCAGCAATGGCACTATGCGGATGCATTGACGAAACGTCAAGAAGTGCTACATTTCCATACATTCCCGGAACGCCCTGAGCAAATCCGCCCTCGCCAACTTCCTCTCCACGATATGTGGATTTTCCATGGTCAAATACATACCCAGGAAAATATGGAAGAATGCTGTGAGCTTCGAATGGAACTTCATCCTTATCGTTGTACTTCCAACCGTAGTGTGGCTCTTCCATCATCTTAGGGCAGGCTTTCTTAAGGAAGTCCATACTCTCTTTATCCAGCGACTCTACCGGCTCTGCCAGATTTCTGTAATGGAATTCTGACTGCGGTTTCCGGTTGGTTCCAAATATAATTCTGGTTGTAAGAGAGTTTGTAGTATCATTAACAGTCATCTCTGCTAAATCTGCCAGAATCTGTCGTGCTGTCCAGTCAGCCTCAAGATAATTAAAGGCCGCCTCAGTAGCAATAACATCGTTATCGCAATACTCAGCGACCTTAATCCAAAGCTCTTCCGGAACCGGTTGATCCCAAGGAAGACCAAGCTCCTGGTGATGCGTTCCAGCTTTGATAATTCTTATTTTTTCATCGGAGAATCCTTTTTTCTTGAGATCGTCATCGGTAAGGTTTCCCATCTCGATTTCCAATTTCTTAAGACTCTTCTTATTACCAGCCGAAGCGAAATCGTATACGTCCGTATAGGATACGTTGTACGCCTCTCCAAAGAAGCAGTTTGGGCTTCCGTTAATTATTTTCTGCGAAAGGTTATAGAGCTGTTCATTTGTATAACCCATTAATCTTGCATACAGAATGTGGTTATCATATCGTCGACAGTTGAAGCCAACAAGTCTGAACCGCATCAGCTCCTCGATCTCACTCGGAGACGGGTTAATCATTCTTACAACAGGCTTTCCCTCACCCTCGATTTTCCAGTTTACAAGGAATAAGTTTGGAAAAACCTCAATATCATAGAATACCAGCTTTGCGTCATCATTTTTAACCGCTGTGGACGGATCTGCGGATTTAAACTGCATTTTGTTGACCAACTTGATACAGTAATCTGCCTGATGAGTGCTATTCGCTGCAAATGCTAATACTGCATTGCGCATGTCTGTGACATCGTACTTCAAATCGCTTCCATACGCATCTTCCAGTATCTTGTAGATAAAATCGATACTGGGCTTAGTTCCTGGATGTATCTCTTTATTAAGATTCCGTTTAATCAGTGTTCTAAGCCCTTTCTCGCTCTTAATCGCTTCAAAATTTACCATTTTTTGTTCTCCTTTCAGCGGTAAACCAGAGCTAATTGTTGCGATAGGCAAATTATTACACTTTGACAGCATACGCCGCAAAGAGCTTTTGCCCGTGAACACCTTAATTTCAACATGGTCGTCATACACTCTGCTAAGCTGCGTCGGATCACCGGTATAAATATAATGAAGATGTATACCTTGTCCTGATTTACTAAGCTCGGCATAGGTCGGCGGCCACTTACTTGCTTCTGCTAAATTCTTTTCAAATGACTTGTTTCCAGATTCGTCTGGAATGTCAAAGTCGATCACAATATGATTCTCTGGAACTTTCACATAATGAAGTTTTTTCGTATCAATTCCAGATAATTTCGTGCGAACAGAATCCCATTTTTTCTGAGGTGTTTCGTTTTCCGAAGCATACTGCGCGGGGCATTCCGAACACACGTCATCAAATATAGATTCAGTGCTATCGAATTGGATCAGTGCCGGTTTGACTACTTCCGGCTTTTCCTCTACAGTCTCCTCTTCAAATTTTTCTGTTCTGAACCCGATGTAATAGCTTCTAACCCGAGTTCCATCATCCAGATTAAAGCGTTCCTGAAAATCATGAAAATAGTTTTTAAGTTCCTCTTTGAACACCCTCTGTGAGAACGGGAACCCGACCTTGGCATCGTCACAGTAGGTTTTGTACATCTCCCATGCAGCTTTCAAGGTTGTCCCATTTTCTTTCTTAAATACATGATACGAATCGATAATGAAGTTATAGAAATCATTAGATGCACCAAGCATCGTAATCGGAATATAATCGTCATAACGACCAGGATTGTTCAAATATACCTCCTGGCAGTGGTAGGCGATAGCTCCCAACTCAAATTCCACTTGCTTCACGATCGTTTTGTATTCTTTTGGATTCAGCTTATTTCCAGACGGCGATACATCAATCAATCGTCGAATCAGACCGGACTTCGCATCTGTAATCTTGACCGGCTTATTCGTTCCCATAAACAGGAAACATTTAAACCGGTTTGAGTATGTAGACTTGAATTTTTCGTTCACAGTCATCAGCTCATGAGATACTAAACTGTTTAATCTGGTGTTATCCTCAATTCTCGATAAATCACCATCGTGCTGAATGGCAACCAGAGGGTTTGTTTTAAATGCTTCCAATGCAAATGAATTGCTGGAAGATCCAAGTGCTTTTGCGTCAAATACAGAATAGTATCCGTCGAAAAGCTGCTGAATAATGTTAAGAACTGTGGATTTACCGGTTCCAGCAGCTCCGTATAAAACCATAAATTTTTGCAGTTTTTTGGATTCTCCAGATACGATTGACCCTATAGCCCACTCGATTTTTGTCCGCTCTTCTTCCGAATATAAAGTGGACATCAATTTCTCATAGGCAGACAAATCGCCAGCTTCAAGCGGATAATTCAACTTTTTGCTGGCGTAGTCTTTTTTATTAGTTTCTGTATTGGAAAATATAAGTTTGTCGTCCAACGTATGAAAGCTGTCCCTCATCTGTTTCTGACAATACTTATGCCATGAGTCGATCATACCCGACTCGGCATCCCACATATGCAGGACTTTAATATCGGAGTTAAAACGCTGGCGGTTCTCCTCAGCATATCTATCCAGTTCGCGGTCAATGAGCTGCAAGGCATCTTGCTCGTCCGTAGACCATAAACCACGTTCCTCAATCCAGATAGCATAGAAATCACCACCTCGAATCATTAGATCGGTGCTTTTTTTAATAATGAACTTTGGATAGATTTCTATTACTCCACGTTTCGTTGAACGTGTTGAAATCACCATAAAGTCGATCATCGCATTTTTTACTCTCCTTCCGGACGCTTAAGTTCCTCAATTTCCTTTTCCAACTTTCTGATACGCAATGCCTGGTGCTTCTGCTCGATTTTCATAACAACCAGGTTTGCGGTTGTCATAACAGCAAAGATTGTAAGCTGCTTATTAAAGCTCCGCTGTTTACTGACTGCTCTTGTGACAACGTCTAATCTTTTCTCAGATGACCGTAAGCTGCTAAAAATATAAGTAAGCATTTCGCCCATTACTTCTTACCTCCTCTTAATCCATTCATGAAGCTTTCAACAGTCTCAAACCGCCAATTTCCTTCATTGTTGAATGTAAATATAAATTCCTGATGGTTCTTCTGACGGATACGAATACTGTTCTTTCCATTCTGGAACCAGGTTTCTACCTTATCCCCAGCGTACTGAGGAAAATATAACTCGAACCACTTGTATACCTCACTATGGCTCATAACGCCCTCCTATCTGATATTGTCGAGATACCAATTGGCCTGATACCAAATCTCAATATCTCTCATATCATATCTGCAATGCTCGATTGTGAATAAACCGCCCTTGCCATCCCGTCCGTAGTCACGATTCAGGAATCGCCGAATAACATCGATGGCATGAGCCTTGTCAAATTTGGAATCATCCATAGAACCCAACCCAAGGCTCACAATCATATCCCAAAACCACTGGCCCGTCCGATTACCGATGTCCGGATCATCCATGATGTGCTCTTCTAAGCGTATAGCAAGGGCAATAATCATTTCTAAAACACTGCACGGACGATTATCCAAATAACTTGCAATCATACTATCCCGGTATCCCTGCTCATTTCCGAATCTGTACCGAAGATCGATTCCATCGTCATAACGATTACCATCAAGGGCAATCGTAAACGTAAAATCTGTATCATGAAGCAAATATAAAAGCTTACGATACGACAATCCTCGTGAATACTCATCATCACATACAAGCTGGTACATCCAGTCAAAATATGCATTGTTCAGCTCATCCCGTGTCATCATACCTCCATCTGATGCGGCATATCTTCAGCTACCTCGGAATAGGTTCTCTGATCAAGGAGAATCTCGTAGTCGCATTTTCTTGCGTCATTACGGACAAAGACGGAGTCGTCCTCATACTCTCCAAAATGATTCAAAGAATCAATTCCAACAGCATCTTCCACATCCTCAATTACTTCATCATTTTCATCAGCAAGCACGCCGTCTGCATAGTAGGTAAGGCTGATCTGCTCATACTCTTCATCGTCACCAAACTGCTCCGGCGGAATCACATACGGACCGGCTTCAGAAACAGGCTTTTCTTCCTCGTCCGAACCGAAATCAGAATATCGGGTGTAACCCTCTTTTTTCAGACGTTCCGCATACTCTTTAAGATCTGGTTTTTCTTTGTCCGCATCTTTAATACCTTCAGCAACGGTTTTCTTTACGGACTGATCCTTTAATTCCTGCTCACGTCTTAAGAAAACCTCTTTTACAGAATCAATTTCCTCCTGAGCGAGCGCTTCGTATTTATCCTTAAGCAGGTACCATGTCGCTACTGATCCAGTCGCAGCACCAATGATAAATGCCAAAGAAAACAGAGATTTGTTACTCATCTTCGTCCTCCTCGTTCTGAATTGTCATAACGGTAAGCGCAAGCCCACCGAAAAGTAAAGAGGCACTCAACAGAATGCCCCCTGTGATATGTCTTTTTCTTTTGGTATCCAATATGTAATCCATCATGGATATAAAATTTCCAATGCCATCCATCAGTGATGCTCCTTTCCGCCCATAAGAACGGCCAGACCACTAACAAAGCAAATACCAGCAAATGCTGAAAATGTTAATCCCATAAAACCTGTCATAATTCAGGACTCCTTTCTATTCATAGCTCGAAAAATAATGGTTACCTACTTGAAACATCGGTCTTCCGTATTTTCCATATTCACCAGCCGTGAAGAATATCGTATCTACATTAGTTCTGGATTGCAGTTCCTCTTCAACTAACTGGCAAATATCATCGTCTACAAAGCACTTATCAACTCTCCCATTCCACATGGATGAAAACTGATTTGCTTGATATACAACACCGTACACTGTATCCGGGAAATATACGGAATCAACACGATTTAATATGGTGTCGATCACTAATCGCTTTCCTTCCTCGCATTCGCCCTCAGCTTCTGCCATAGTTACAAGAGCAATCAGCTCAATATCTTCCCGTGGCAATAGTGTATCCTCCACATACTCTTCGATTTCAACTGCCGACACCGTTTCCTCTAAGGGTTGCTCAGAAATAATTACAATAGGATCAATAGGTTCAGCTTTTAAAGTCGGCTGTATTTCGATATATTCATGCCGGTTTACCTGTTCTGCCGAGCAGACAAAACCTGTGCAAATAATCGCAAATACGCAAAGAGCAGGAAGGACCACCATACGAATATAATTTCGCATATGTATCCTCCTCACAAAATTAGATCAGATCGAGAATCGGTCCGTCTACATTGAACTCCATTAGAATGGCTTTCTCGTAACCACCATCCTCAGTTTCACGGTTGGTCTCCAGAATCCCGAAATCAACGAAGTTGTCACCATTTTCATTTCCTTCCGGTTTATAAACCCAACCAACAATCTGGCTCATTTTGGTACGCTTAATGCCAAGCTGATCGTATACATCGCTGAGGAATAAATATCCATTAGCTTTAAGTTTGTCGTTTGCCAGATTCTGCTGAGAACGCAGATACATAAGGTTGTAATCCATATTGGATTCGTACGCCTCACAAGTATCGTCAAAGAAACGGGCATAATCGTTCGTAGAAGGTGCTGCTACATCTACGGTAGACTTCACCTTTTTCTCTTTACCACTGTCCGGATCAGTTACAGTTTCCTCAAATTTCTTTGCTTTGATGTTGTAGCGAAGTTCTTTATCAACCTCCGCGCCAAAGCGCTCAACCACCCGATTTCTGTACTCCTTGAAAGTCTTATCCACAGTTGCATAAGCGGCTGCCAGTGCTACATTTCTCTTCTTGAGAATATTGTGAGATGCAACAATACTTGCGATAGATAATGTTCCAAGAGCAACAGCAGGAGCATAGAGCTTAGCGACTTTTACACCAGCCTGTACATAAACGATAGTCAAATCTTTCTTTGCGTCATCCTTAGAATACTCCGCCGCCAGTTCCTCATTTTCAGCACATTTATGAATGGCATCAATATCTTTCTTGGACTTCTCCAATACGCTGTCCAACTTAGTTGTTGCATGGCAAGCCATAACAGCACTTGCAACAGTGCCAACAACACCAGCCACTACCAGAATCTCAGGGCTATGCTTCTTAAGTTTCACACTTACTTTGCTGAAGGTCGTGGAAACGTTCTTAATGATTTCTTCTTTCTTCATATCAGTTATTCTCCTCTTCAATTTTTTCTTTCTTCTCTAAATAATCGATCAAGTGCTGCGTGTACCACATGATCTTTTTCAAATCCTGAATGCCGTTTTTATTTTTCCAGCGGCACGCATACTTGATAATGTTACCAGTATCGGTCGCTTCGATACCTTTTAAATCGAAAGTGAATGCCTCAATAACATCGATCACTTCCAAACCTGTTTCTGACTGATAATGGCTCGGATGAGACACCATTTTATCATCTGATTCGTACATAAATATCCCTCCTAGTTCAACGGTAATGCCTTCGGAAGTTTAATCATGTATCCGTCTCTTACACGAATTACAGATGCATTCCGAATATCGGTCCAACCGTATTTATTGTCTGTATAGTTGCCAGAAACGCCAACCAGATCATAGAAGTCAGCGACACTAACTACCTGGTATGTAGCAATAAGCTCGTCCATTCTTTCCAAAACGTCTTCTGCTTCACCACGAGATTCCAGAATGATATCATCGTAATCGTATCCAGTTCGTGTTCTTGATACGTTTCCCGAATCTCGTCGATCCCGATCGTCATAATACTTACGGTAAGAAATCTTGGATGACGTTGACGATCTCCCACCTCTTGAGTTTCCGCTAACACCAAGGAATGCTCTGACAGCATCCAAGATAATGTCTTTTACGGCCGGAACCACGATATCTTCAAAAATATAGCTTTTTACATCATCTACGTCTTCCGGAACAAATACGTTTGTAATCTTCTGAAGACCATTCTTTTTCTTCGATTTGACAGAACCACTGACAACCTTTTCAACTCTTTTCTCCGGAATATCATCATTCTGGTTCTGTCGTGATTTATGGGAATTGGATTTGTATTCCTCCATCTCTAAATCTCCTTTCAATTAACCGTTACCACTTTTCCAGGGAGGGTTATCCTCGTACTTGGAATACGGTTTGTTTTCTTCTTAAACTGATACACCAGATTACTCCTGGCTTTCTTTTCGGATGCCGCGTATGTAGAACCCTGCCATCTATTTGCAACGCAGGTATCAAACTCCATAACCGGTCCATCATACATATACTGATTCATAGGACACCTCCCTTAAAAAGCAAAAGGGAAAGCACCCTGTTATAGGTACTCCCCCTCTGTCTGAATCATCGATTCAATTCTTATTCAGAATCCTCTTCTGTCTCTTCATCGATATCCGTAAACTCTCCGTCGACGATATCGCCCTTCGGCTGAGTTACAACCGTCTTACGATTCTCACGCCAGTTCTTGAATTTTGCTGTGGCCGGAACGACTACAAATTTGTAGGTTAATGCACCTGCAATCATAGCCAATCCGATAGTTGTTGCTTTCTTCATACCGCCGTTAGAAGCCGCCTTCACGATCTCCTCAGTAGTTGTTTCGATAACCTCTTCGTTGTTGTTCATGATTTCGTTGTTCTCCATAATATGTTCTCCTTTCAGATTTGAAATATGTGGTTCTTCCATAATAGTGTTTGTAAATTCTGCGAACCTTACATTAAGCCACGGAAGTCATACCTCGGACCATAGCCATAATCAATAACCAGACAAGGTGTTCCATCCGTAGCAAGCTGGGAACTAAATCTCAGATCGATATATCCATTATCAATATTCCAGCCAAGATCATCGCCAAGCTTAATAGGCTCTAATCCGACCTCATAATAGAAATCATTAAGTGAAATATACATTTCATCTCGCATTTGACGATTTAATTCATTCTCAGCCTTTTTTAATTTGTCGATGTCCGATTTAAAATATCTTCCGGATACAGCATCGAAACATAAGGTATCGCCTTTTGCTGTGACGATAACTTCTTTGTTTTCAACTGGATTTTTCTCAAGATGTTCCTTAGCAACGGCATCCCTCACAGTCTGTTCCTTTTTCTCGCCGATTGTTTCTACCACTTTTTTCTGATAATCTCTCAATGTCGATTCGGAAATGGTATACGCTGCTGTCAGTGCTGCATTTCTTCTGGCATTAACAGAACTTGCTCCGATAAGACAAGCTACTGATACTGTTCCAGTAACTGCCGCTGGAATATAGCATTTCCAAGCAGTTTTAACGACATCCATCGGCTCCAGTTTATTTGCGTGCTGACGTCGCTTTTCCTCATCCAATAATTGGATTGCTTTAGGAGTAGCTCGTACAGCCATTACGGTAGTCGTAACCATTCCAGCAATTCCAACTCCTGTGAGGATTTCAGGACTATGTTTTACCGTAGCTGTTTTTACACTTCTACAGATCTTAGTCAAATTAGGTTTCTGCATTTCAGTCTATCCTCCATAAAATATAAACGGGGCACAAGGCCCCGCGATTTATCTAACCAACCAGAATTCCGGACGAACCCCACGAGAGGTCGAAGCGTCGCCGCAGCTCGTACCGCCACCGTTGCCCACACTGACAAAGGTAGCCGAAGAAAATTCCTTTTTAGTAGCATTGCGGAGCCAGCCGAACTCACAATCGTTTTTGTAATAAGCAACGCGGTTTCTTCTCTGTTTCATAAGAGGAAGCTGCTCATCGCCATCCGCTTCGATGCGATCTCGATCCCATTTATCGGCCCAGCCACAAATCTCTCCGAGAGTCGGGATTGATAAACCGGTCATTCTCTGCTTAAGAACCGCAGGGAACATATTGTACAGCTCGCTATCGATCCACTTTTTCAGATCGGACTGAGAATATCCGCCAGCATTGCCACCATCTTCATTCATCGGGCGTTTGGCAACATAATCGTCGAAAATGAATAGCACCTTATTGTTCGTAACTTTCTGAACTGTTGCTGTAAAGTTTCCGAGCTTTCCTAAAGGAACCATCATTTTATCGCCAACTTTAATGTCTGCTGGAAGGATAGAATACGGATTATGTACCGTATCTCTAAATAAATTCAAGGTCGCCTCAACATCAGCTCTGCAATAGCGAACTGTATCGCCAATATCAAATGTCGGAAATAACGGTCCCAAATCAATCGCATAACAACCCTCTGATTTTCCCTTTTCGTCAAGATCGATGTACTTTCTATACATCCTCTCTACCGTCGGAACATCGATGCCTCTTTTGGTTAAGTTGATAATTTCTTCTCCTAATGTCATTTCTCTTGTACACATAGTACGTTCTCCTTTCAGAATATAAAATTTTTATTTGGTAACTACGAAATTAGCAGGTCAATAATCCACTCAAGCATATCTTTCGCACAAGAAAAAACATAACTTGTTCGTGGATTCACACATGAATATGAATCACATTCATCTCGAAATGATTCAATCACGATCAGCGGTGGTATCTCTGGGTGTTTGCAGAGTCGTATTAACACTTCTCTTCCAGCCCATCTCATATAACTCGCCTGCTCAAAGTTATATCCACGCTGAACCACGGGCATTGTTGCGATAGCATAACGTACAGTATAAATGGCTCTTTCAGTCGGCGATTCCATTTGTCTCCTCCAAAAGAAAAAGCGAAAGAGCCTTGTTAGGACTCCTCCGCTTCATCTTTGTCTCTCCGGGCAAGTGCTTCACTGACCTTTTCTTCAATTTTCTCGTCCATTTTCTGTTCATTCACCCAATCGGTAATAAGGTTTACGCCTACACCAATCACGGTTGCTGCTACTCCAATAGCCTTAATCCATTTACTTTTATTGCTCATAATGACACTCTCCTTTCATAATACAGCTTGTAATTTCTGCGAATGACCAGATTTATTTAGAATCCCAGCCGGCATCCGGAACCCAATCCATATCGATAACCAATACTTCAAGTCCATCATCCAGTGTTACTTTGGAATGGTTAAAATCGATCCAATATATTCCTGTATCAATACTCCATCCAACCGTATCTCCTCCTTCTAAAGGCTCAAGACCAAGCAGTTGATAAAAATGATTCGCCGGTAAATATCCGCTGATGACAAAATCACGGTTCAAATGATATTCCGCCTGAATAACTCTGTTGATGGAACTTTCGAAATATCGATTGGAATAGGCATCATAGAACAATCTTTCGTCGTTCGGATCATGCTCATCGAAGTCGAGCGAACTGTTTCTAACCAGTCCGGTTGAAGTAATATACACGTCCTTAGCCTTTTCTGTGGCAATAGCATCAATAATTTTCTGATGAGCTTCTTCACCGTACAATTCCTTCAGCTTATCTTTATAGTTGTTATAGGAATCATTCAGTAACGCATAAGCACTGGTAAGTGCTGCCTGTTGATGTTTGTTCAACACGTTGGCACCAAATATACAGAATATGGTTGCTGTACCGCTGATAGCTGTCGGAATATAGCAGACCCATGCTGATTTAACAGCTTCAAGCTTGCTATAAGCCTCCGGATCACCATCATGATTTACCTTGCTGTCGGCTCTAATTTTACGAAGAGCTTTCGGTGTCGCACGTACAGCCAATACGGACGTTACGATAACCCCAGCCGCACCAAGACCAGACAGTATGGTCGGCGATGCTTTTCTCAGATAAATTTTTGACCTCTGAGCGAGTCTTTGAAGATTTGGTTTCTTCATCATGTTCTCCTTTCGTTTTTATTTCATAGCATGTAATAAATCCAGGACATCTGTGGATATGCCCACTGCTACTGAAAACATAAAATTGTTATCTGGATTGATTTTTGAAAACTGATTCATCATTCGCCGGAAGTCACCAACAAATATGATGAAATCCTCAACCGATCCCGATTTCTTTGGATAAAGTCTACCGACGATGTATCGTTTCAACTCATCAATAGCCCATACCGAATAGCTCGATTTTTCAAGCTCTTTCTTCCATTTCCAACCCAATGGAAACCACGCATCCATCTGATACGTATCGCATAACAATAAGTCAAGTTGTTCGATAGACATCCGTTCTCTCCTTTCTGCAAAAATAAAAGAGAAACAGGATGGACTCGAACCATCGACTTCGGGACTTTAATCGTCTCGCGCTCTACCAACTGAGCTACTGTCTCTCATAATATGCCTTGTAAATTTTGCGAAGTAAAAGGAAAGAGGCGTTGTATGCGCCCCTCTCGGTTAATTTAAACCAATGCTCTTTAAGATGCTCATCAGCTCATCTTTATCGAGTTCTGCATCTACATCCAGGTGAAGATGAGTCTTTCCATCATTTATAGTAGTAATAGCCTCGTTCAACTGAATATCAATGTTGTATCCCGTTTTCTTACGTATTACTATCTTTATTGCTTTGGAAATGATTCCTCTCGTGAATTTCGACACTATTCTCATTTCATCCATGCTCCTTTTACTCCTTTCAAAGCTTCAGTTTTTCATAAAAGGAATTGTAAAAATCGCTAAATATCTCGCCTATCAAAGCAAGTTTCCCATCGCTGACGTTGGATTGGTTTTATTTTTAATGCCCACATTATTTGTCTTATAGTGACGGTTGGATATAATCCGTCCGTACACTCTCCAGACCGGCTGTCGAAATATTCCTTGAATTTTGGATGTAAATATAAAGAGTCCGTCAGCCACGAATCGACCTCTGCCCAATATGTACTTTTTGTATCTGCACTAAATCGTTGCTGAATCACTGCCAGACCTTTATCTCCTATCGTAAATAGAGTGCAGCGATCATACACAGGATGATTACAAATATAAAGTTCGCCGTACATCGACAAATAGATGTCTGGCTTTTGATAATGGTACCGCATTTCTATCTCCTCATAGCAAAAAGAAAAAGAGCCTTAGATTTCTCTAAGACCCTCTCCTACTTAGCTTATGTTTTTAATCGTCTGAATCTTCCTCGGAATCATCATTTGCAATGCCAAATACTTCTTCTCTGGTTGGGTATAAGTTCTCATATTCTTCATTGCCTTCACGGCCGTAATCATCTAAATCTATACTGTGGCCGCAGTGGGGACACACCAGTGTATCTTCCCACTCATCCTCGAACTCCATTAAATGCCCACACTCATGACAGATATATTCTCTGCTGAACATTGCTTTAATTTGCTCCTCGTTAAAAATACTCATAGCTAAATATCTCCTTTCGTACTGTCCAGCTCCCATACATATAGTATACAAGCTGTTGTCTGTAGTTCAAGAGATAAAGCTTTATTCTCTCATAATAGCCCTTGCATTTTTCACGAGAAAAACGAAGAGGACATGCATTACACACGTCCCCAACGTTTCAGAATTTCCTCTCTACTTCTTCGTAGGTCTAAAACGGTTGATTAACCCTTTGAATGTTGAAGATGTGAAGGTTCCAGTTTCTTCAAACTTAAATCCTTTATTCATCCAGATGCCATAACACATCAACGGAATCAATAATTCTGCCGCTGCAATACCAACTCTGAAATATCGATCCTTAACCTGCTCTGCAATCTGCCGCTCTTTGAAGTCACCATCTTTCATAACAGACTCTTCGTCCATAATACGCCGATTGTACTTCTCATCAGCATCCCACACGCTCTTGTTTTCTTCGATTCTCAGCTTGTAAAGCTTCGTCAAATCGTCAATCGCTGTTGATTTTTCTTTGGTTCCGGACTGCAAATCAGATAAAGCCTTAATCTGTGCTGCAATCTCCTCACTTAATAATTCGTCGATGTTTTTCTCTTCCATTTCGTTCTCCTTTCAAATAATTATTAGGTTTCATTCCATAATAGAGAGTGTTATTTGTGCGAAATATAATTTTTAAGCTCTACTCGCAAACGTACGTAACGCTGCTTATAAATTGCATCCGCGCCAGACCGATCTAATTCGAGAAATAAATAAGGTCCGCTATCTGGATCTGATTCATCGACCCTAAGCGAACCCACCGGTTTTTCCCTAAATATAAATCGAGACAATAACACTCCAACCATTATTCCGATCAGTAATCCAATCATCAAGCTCACTTCTGCTCCTCCTTCCAAAATGTTTTCTGAAAAATACCACCAGGCAATTTTTCAAATATCAAAATAACATGTTTCACGGTAACCTACGTACTGTATCTAACCTAGGATAAAAAGAAAGAGCCATTGCTGGCTCAATCTTTAAAAGTTTTCAAGTATTTTGTAGGTAAATATTCTTGTTTTCTTAAGTTCATTCAATACCTTAATTGCATTGGAATAATTACTTTCGCCCTCTGTCCACCAAATAGTCCAGCCTTTCAAACGAGCCAAAACATATCGAAGTCCGAAATACTTCAAAGTTGTTTTGCTCCAAACCAACTGATATAAATGTGGAACGAAATATCCAGTTTTAGCTCCTTCTGCGCCTTTAATTGCGATAAACTTACACATATCAATTCCCTCCTAAAATATATTCTTTTCATAAAGGGAGTTGTAATTACTGCGTGTTCTCACCCTCGTACACCGTTTTCTTCCGAAGATCAGACCATGTAATATAACGGTCCTTCTTACATACCGGGCAAAAGAATTTACTAATCTTCCCGCCGATATCCTCAAATTCCTTACTCTCGCCCTCAAGTCGGCTCTGACAATTCGGACAGTTAAACCGATATACTTTCTTCACAGCTCTATCAACAATCTTCATATCACTTCCGCTCCTTGTTAAGTAACCAGAAAAATCGTCTGTACAATTCGTAGTAAACATCTTTACAGCATGGAATTTCTAATCTAGCTTTGAGAATGTCATAAGACCATCCCTCTGTTACAGCTTTTAAAATATACTCTGCCAGTTCTCGATCAGTCTGCTCTGCAACCCTCTCAACCATATCTGTTCGCTCAGAATAATATGTCTTAGCCATGGCACATTTTGCAGTTGGATCACCAAGTGTACTGGTTACTACGAACGATGCCAAATCTTTCGGCGGATTAGCGTACCCATCAAGAAGCGAATAAGCTTTTCTCCAGATTGGATACTGAAGACAAAAATGCTTCAACTCGTAGTAACGGTGCTTTTCTATCCAATAAGGATTCTTTTCAGATAGCTCCGGACGTATTGTTGTTCCCATCAGCGCTTCTCTCCTTTCCACACATAACCAGTCTCCTCGTACAAACGCTTTGGTGAAATATAAAAATTGATGCGTCCGTACTTAGAATTCATGTCCTCAATTTTTGTCACTAACTGACCATTCCTTGTGGCTTTTCCGATTGGCAACCATCCAGATATAATACCGGCCCTAACCCATGACGCGTCTTTGCCGTAAATTCGTGCCGCAACCATTACCGGAACCGAGCCAGTTGCAAATTCATTTTCATTCATTGGCTGCTACCTCCTTTCAACGGCTATTCTAGGTTAGGAACGGCATTTAGTAAAAACAACCTCGGTGGATATGAGCAAAAAGAAAGAGGCTTTGCTAAGCCCCTGTTCTCATTTTGTTAAACCGTAGTTTCTGTAACCGAATACGCATTACAGTCAATTCCTTTCCGATGTTTTCCTGCTGACGATAATCCTTACTTCTCAAAAGCATATCCTCGAAAAATCGAATTTTATTCAGCAGATGTCTTTCTTCTACGCTCATATCGCACCTCCGTAAATATGTATTCTATTCATAAAAGCAGTTGCGATTTATGCGCCTTCCAACGTATCATAGTCATCTCACATGGATAATCTTCATATCCAAAAGTCTCGCAAGTGATCAGTCCCTCTATAACACCGGCTATTATTTCCGATTCGTATTGCTTGTATGGGTAAATATAATCTGGGAGATACCGATGTATACATCCGCATTCGGAGCATTGATACCTCGGAACATTCACCCATTTGCTCACACGACCTTTCGTCCGTACAATTCTTCTAACTTTGTCATAGTATTTCAATTTTCCACCGCAGTCCTGGCAGGTTGATGTATTGTTACTGATCATATACCTAACCCTTTCTATCCTAGGTTAAAATATAAAAATTTAGTGTAGGAGTTGACAATTCCTACACTATGATATATGATTACTAACGATAAATCAACAATCCAACATAAAATCTCGGTTCATTATCATGAGGAGGGATTTAATATGCTGATACAATGCCCGGAGTGCGACTTACAGGTAAGCGATAAAGCAAATACCTGTCCGCATTGTGGATACCCACTGAAACCAGACGCAAAGCCCAAATCGTCTCGTAAGCCAAATAAGCGCAGGCGGCTTCCAAACGGTTTCGGTCAAATAAGTGAGATTAAAGGTAGAAATTTAAGGAACCCTTTCCGTGCAATGGTTACGGTTGGAAAGGACAAGAATGGCAAACCAATATGTAAGCCGTTGAAACCGGAGTCATACTTTCCAACATACAATGATGCATACACAGCTCTTGTGGAATTTAATAAGAATCCGTATGACCTGGAACCGTCTATCACAGTCAAGGAACTGTACGACAAATGGACACCGGAATATTTCAAGACTCTGAAGAGCGACGACAGCGCCAGAGCTACTACATCGGCTTGGCAATACTGCTCTGCTGTTTACGATATGCGAGTCATGGATGTTCGAGCAAGGCACATAAAAGGCTGCATGGAAGAAGGTGTTGCTACCGTAAGAGGCCAAGAGCAGACACCAAGCGCATCAATGAAGAATAAGATAAAGACGCTCTTCAATCAGATGCTCGACTATGCTGTTGAATACGAACTTGTAGATCGGAACTATTCGAGAACATTCAAGCTTACAGACGATACCATTAAAGAAATACAGACTGTCAAGAAAGAACACATTCCATTCTCTGATGATGAGATGGCTCTTCTGTGGAAGAATCTCGGATATAAATATGGGATTGAGTTCATGATTATTCAATGCTATTCTGGATGGAGACCCCAGGAGTTAGGTCTGATAGAATTAGCAGATGTTGATTTATCGAACTGGACATTTAAAGGTGGAATTAAAACCGATGCTGGTGAAAACAGAGTTGTACCGATTCATCCTCGGATAAGGGACTTGGTTTCCAAATCATACGAAGAGGCTGATCAACTTGGGAGCAAATATCTTTTCAATTATACAGATGAAGATCGCCGCGGTAAGAATACCAAGTTGACATACAATCGGTATAGCAAAATATTCAATCGCATTCGGGACGAGCTTAAACTCAACCCGGATCATAGACCTCACGACGGCAGAAAGCATTTCGTAACCAAATGCAAAGATTCTAAAGTCGATGAATACGCTATCAAATATATGGTCGGACATAAGATTTCAGATATCACCGAAAAGGTGTATACAGCCAGAGAATTTGAATGGCTAAGAACTGAAATAGAAAAAATAAAATGACTTGTATTTGACGCTCAAATATAGGAATAGCGGTATAGGAGTAGTGCAGGAATAATGTATGAATTACCTACATTTTCCCACTTTTTACTACTCTTAACCGCTTCATAATTCCTTGATTTTACCGGATTTTCTCGGTATAAGCCACCTAACAAGTTTCTATTAATATTCCTGATCTTCCGTCATACCTCTACATGAAAAATTTCTTACACAAGGAAACTCCTGATCTTCTGGAAATTGATATACATATACCGACTGTTCCTGTTTATATGTTCTTACAACTATTGAATCATAATCCCCCTCATCCGAATACATATAATAAAAAAGAGCTCTTGCAGCTTGTTCCTCCAGCATCTTTCCATCTGAAACATCCTCATTAAAATATAACTGATTAACCGCCTTTTCATATGCTTCACTATAAAGCAATTTATAACCTGCATCAGTCTCTATCCATTGAGACTCCCGAAGAACTTCGCCTGTCTTCCTATTAACTGCGTAATCCGTGTGATATTCATCATAGAAGCCCTGCGAAAGGGCATCTGTTACATAACGTGTATCGTGTGCAAAGACATAATATTGCCCATCTTCTGTCCTATCTTTGCTCTGTAACATTTCATACTGCAAGTCACTTTTTTCCTGCGTTTGGTATAAATATACCATTTCTCCCTGCTGCATAGTAGAAATAACCTTTGCGTCATAATCATAGTCACAATCTGAATATATGTAATCAAAAACAGCCTTTGCCGCTTCTTCCTCTGTCATTTCACATATGTTGCTGCTGTCCTGTTCGTTTGTATAATTTGTTTTGTTTTCTCTTACTCTGTTTTCCTCTGTTTCAATCTTTTTCATTTTGGTTTCTGCCGCCTGTTTATAATTTAAGACACCAACCAGCAGAATTATAACTACTATTCCTATCGTCCCCATATTCACAATCTTTCTTTTCACAATAACCTACATTCCTCTCTCATATACAATAATATCTATCACAACATAATCAGACATATTCTCTCATTTGTACCCACAATACATTTGCCATCCAAATTCGGCATCTTAAATTCCATGATATCACAATATCCATCCATTCTCTCTGGCATAAAATCCGGTTTTAAATCCTTGTCCTGCGTTTGGTATTGCCATTTTAATAAACCTAGATTATTCACGGCTCAGCCGTGAAAGTGGCTGAAAGCCACATAGTTACTGTATTTTCGCTGAATATTGCTTTTCACCTATCAAGTGAATGAAAAAAGAGCATCCATTTGTGGTAAAATTAAGGTGTTCAAAGTCTTAACAATCCCAAACAAAGGAGCCCTTTATGAGTATTGTAAACACCTTAGCCTTAGAAAGCAATAGACAGATTAAAATAAATTTTGATGGAGGAGATCTCTCATCCGATGCAGGCTTGCTTCTTATCAAAGAATTCATAAGCAAACTTGGTATTGATACGCTTTTAGAAAAAGCGTTTAAAACCAATGATCCTGCTTTATTCCGATATCATTCGGATCAAAAAAACCTGCTCCAAATGATATATATGATTATTGCCGGTTATTTCGAGGATGATGCCTCTGATGAACTGACAAATGATCCTGTATTCAAGTCTGTACTTGAAAAAGATGCGCTTGCATCACAGCCTACGGTATCAAGATTCTTTAACCGTATGGATGAAGACACTTTAAACCAGTTCCTTGCGATTGCCAGAGTACTTCGGAGGAAAATTTACAGTATTCAGATGCCACAGGCTGTTATTCTGGATCTGGATTCCACTCTTCTTGATGCATACGGCAGACAGCAACCGGATTTTGTTTCTTTGTATCCATATCTGTCCTCCTTTTGTTAGTTTTAACTAACCATATCTCATAAAAAAACCTACAATTTATGATTCCTGTGTTCACAAATTATCGGTTGATAATCGATGCATCTGAACGCTTTTTCCTAGAAATACTCTTTCCAGCCGTTATTATAAAAGGAACGCAGCTCCCTGATATATCCTTCTGCTGCCTCTCTCGGCATATCATGAACTACTACTTCAAACAATCCCGCATAAAAGCCACTGCAGACCACATGGATAAATTCGTCATTGATTCGTCCCGTCCTGTAAGACTCACTTCCGAGATTTACCAAAAATCTTCTGGTAGCCTCTGCATCAATTTTTACCAGACCCTCCAAAAATTCCTGATAATATCCAGGTGGTGAACATTTCACTACTAATTTAAACTCGTCAAAACAGTCATAAAGAATTTCAATTTATAATTTCATATTTCTCAACCATTTTCAGAACTTCCGCCATAAAATCGTCTTTTCCATGGGTAAGGTATGCAAAACTAATTTTGTATACCCCCTCCTTTGTATAAATCCGCAGCTTTTTCCAGGTTCTTTTCCCCTGCTTTACTGCTGTAACTGCTTCGATTCTCTGTATGTTCCGCCAGTATAACTCCGTTTCCTTTCGTATAGGATGTTTTATCATCATTTTTTCTTCCGAATACCGTACTCTTGTATTACACATGATAAACAGAAGGATCAAACATGCCACACCGTAAATCGGCGCAAACAACAGGGAAAACCATTCCGAAGGCTCACTCTGTGAAAAACCCCGCAATGGATTTTCCTCCCCCGAAAGCAACAGCATTGCCAGATATTCCAGCAGGATTAAAATTCCCAATCCTGCCAGAATATAGTACTCCGTCCCATATCGCAGAATCCGCTTCTGCGGACTTTCGTAGACCTGAGAGCGGTAATACACGGCAACCGTTTCAGGGCATTTCTTCCTGAGTGCGTCACAGAATAGCTCATAATTCAACATGCCGATACCCACTGTGAGGATTTTTGTTCCATCCGAAAGATATAAATTAACCATATTATCAAAGCTGCCGTCTATTTTCCGGATTTCCTGCCATCTGACTGTCCGGGGCTTCTGAAAGGCTTTTTCTATCTGTATTGTATCTCCATTAAAATAAATACATTCCCTCGCCATGATATTTCCCGCAAATATGGTAACTATTAAAAGCAGAATTGCCATTGCCACACACAGGCTCCACATCCCCCTCGCCTCCCCGGGGGCTCCGTCCATTATGTAAAGGATGCTGAAAATTCCCACAAAAACAACTGCCAGCACTCCCAGCGCATATACGACATACCTTTTCCCCGGCGGCTGACATAATATTGCCATTCCCTCCGGGATTTTATTTATCTGCCGCCGGTTTCTGCCCGTTATCAAATAAATGATACCGACAGCCAGAACCAGTATAAGCGTAAACAACAGTTTCTCCATCTTCCCTTTACCCCCTGTATTTCGCAATAACGGAAACAACCTTGTCCATTTCCAGCGGCTTCGACAAATGTTCATTCATACCCGCCATGCGGCACCTCTGAGCATCCTCTGCAAAGGCATTTCAGAAGCGTCAGAAGCTTTCCCCCTGCATCCCTGACAAAAGGTTCGCGGTGGAAAGTCGGATTATGATGCGCGCAACATTCAGCGTTCCCACAGGCAGCCCGGAAAAAATGCGGCAACTAACGGCGCACTTTCTTCCTCCTGATGCCTGCCATCGGTAATACACCTCTAATATTGATATTTTTTCAAAAGTTGCTCTCTTTTGAATAATACTGATATTTTCACCAAACTTCACAATATCGGACATTTGGAATCTGTTGAACGAAGCTGACTGAAAGTATTCAGATTGATAGCAACGAAAATATAGTCATTTTTCAGACATTATTTCAATATCTGATAACTCATCATGAAAAGAATAATCAACATACACATAAATACTTTAACCAGTTTCTGGTATGTCGTTTTCGCCGGATTTATGACCGGGTTCCATGTTTCCTCTGTTCCCGGCATATTGTTTATATTGCTCCGATTTCCTCCGGTTTCCTTCTGAGCACAGAGCCGGTTTGACGCATAAGAAAGCATTTCCTTTGCCGCCTCTGCCTCCTGCTCCGACACCTCAAGCGTCCTGCCATCTGCAAAGGTGATCCTTTTCCATCTTCCATTCTTATTTTTCGAGTAAGTCCATCCGCTGATGTCTGTGAGAAGCGGAAGATAGTACACACCGGCTGCGTCCTGTTCATCAATGATAAAATGATAAGTGACCGTGAACAATCTGTTCCTGAAAACCGGCTGCATAAGAAAATATTCCGTACAGAAAAGCTCTCTGATTTGCTTACGCTGTCCCCAGGCATCAAAGCAGGAAAGTGTCCGCATGATTGGATGAATGACAATAAGAACGACAAACACTGCTCCTGTCAGCAGCAAAAAGGCTGCGTATAGCATAATCGATGCATTATCGCTGAAAGGCGACGCCGCTTCCCTGAGCATCACTCCGCAAAGGGGAATCACCAGCGCGGCTTCCATCAGAAAGGTACCCCGAAAAACGGCATTCTGGCAAAACAGATAATAAAAGCTGACAAAGGTAACAGCATTTTTTCCACTGCGATAGCGAAGCGGAATCCGCATAAGCAAAAGCTCAGACAAAAGACCGACAAGCAGCACCACTTCCTTACACACAAGTATATAAGTCCCATACATCCATATGTATAACCCTATTCCGTGGGATGAGCCATAAAGAGCCAGCAAATCTCCGTCCTTTGCATTTTCCAGAACACTATGCAGGATATTTTTCCCGAAAATCAGGTGATAGCCTATACCACACACCAGTATAATCCATGCAATATAATCCGGAATACAGGACAGCGCCCAGCGTTTGCAGCTGCCATGCTCGTGCTTCCGCTGACGCCAGAACCCGATTCCCCATAGAACCGGATAAAGAAACACAACAAGAAGCAGCGCAAGGTTCGTTTCCGGCAACATTGTCGTTATAAGCAGACTCAGACATTTTGCCCGTGAAGTTTCTCTCAGAAGATTCGGCACATGTGTGAAAAACGATGCCACCGACACCAAAAGTATCGCAAAGATTCCCGGTATCGCCATCAGACTGACTGTTTCCGCTTTTGACTTACGTTTCACCAGATGGTACAGGTCAGCAAGATACAGACCTGCATTCAGATAAAGAAGTAGCATCGTGAGCCAAAAGCCCGGTAAATAATCAGAACCCGCCTTATACAATCCAAAGAAATCCCAGAGTGCTTCTATCATTTTTCCTTCTTCTTTCCATTACGCTTTTATAACTATTTATTCTTCCATTAAACTTCCATATAGTAAAGTAGAAGGATGACCTCGCAGTCATCCATCTACTAATTTTTCACAGTTTATTCTGCAATGGGAATGGGTTTTCGGTCTCCATCCCGACCTTATGAACATTTCTTTTTATATAAATAATCCTATATTATTCACGGCACAGCCGTGAAAGTGGCTGAAAGCCACATAGTTACTGTATTTTCGCTGAATATTGCTTTTCACCTATCAAGTGAATGAAAAAAGAGCATCCATTTGTGGTAAAATTAAGGTGTTCAAAGTCTTAACAATCCCAAACAAAGGAGCCCTTTATGAGTATTGTAAACACCTTAGCCTTAGAAAGCAATAGACAGATTAAAATAAATTTTGATGGAGGAGATCTCTCATCCGATGCAGGCTTGCTTCTTATCAAAGAATTCATAAGCAAACTTGGTATTGATACGCTTTTAGAAAAAGCGTTTAAAACCAATGATCCTGCTTTATTCCGATATCATTCGGATCAAAAAAACCTGCTCCAAATGATATATATGATTATTGCCGGTTATTTCGAGGATGATGCCTCTGATGAACTGACAAATGATCCTGTATTCAAGTCTGTACTTGAAAAAGATGCGCTTGCATCACAGCCTACGGTATCAAGATTCTTTAACCGTATGGATGAAGACACTTTAAACCAGTTCCTTGCGATTGCCAGAGTACTTCGGAGGAAAATTTACAGTATTCAGATGCCACAGGCTGTTATTCTGGATCTGGATTCCACTCTTCTTGATGCATACGGCAGACAGGAAGGCAGAGCCTTTAACTTTCACTATCAGAGCAATGGTTATCATCCACTTGTCTGTTATGATGGAATGACCGGGGATCTGATAAAGATCCAGCTGCGTGATGGAACACAGTATTCCTGCACCGGAGTAGTTGATTTTTTGCAGCCGGTACTGGGTGAATATCTGCATGACTATCCGGAAATCCCTATTCTGCTTCGTGGTGATAGCGGTTTTTCTACGCCTGATCTTTATAATCAGTGTGAGGAAAACGGCACAAGCTATGTGATCTGGCTGAAGGAGAATGTTTTCTTTCCATTGCGAATCCCCATCTGTATGAAGTAGGTTGGATCCTTGGATTTTCTGTCATACCAAATCTTCATACTTCATTATAACACAAAACACAACATATAATTTAAGAAAATTTGACAAAAAATACCGCATTTCTACGGCTTGTAGGGATTTTAGGGTTGAGCAAGTGTCGAAGACCCGTCAAGTTAAAAATCGAACATATTTTTGGAATATATGTTTGCTTTTTACTTTTTGCTATGCTATAATCGTTATATAAATCAGTAAGAACAGATGTTTTACGGAGGTCATTTATGGGCTATGGAAAGATTACTGCCAAGCAGCAGGAAATATTAGATTATATCAAAGATGAGATTTTGAAGAGAGGCTATCCCCCTACCGTTCGTGAGATCTGTGAGACAGTGAATCTAAAGTCTACTTCTTCCGTGCATTCTCATTTAGAGACTCTGGAGAAGAACGGCTACATCCGCAGAGACCCGACCAAGCCCCGTGCCATTGAGATCTGCGACGACAGCTTCCAGATGGTACGTACCGAGATGGTCAGCCTCCCTGTCATCGGCAATGTAGCCGCCGGACAGCCGATCCTCGCGGAGGAGAATATTCAGGACTACTTCCCCGTTCCCGCCGATGTGGTACCCAAAGGAGAATCCTTCATCCTGAATGTTCGCGGAGAATCCATGATCAATGCCGGTATTTTTAACGGAGACCGTGTCTTCGTACATGCCCAGAACACAGCACACAACGGAGAGATCGTGGTAGCTCTGATCGATGATTCCGCTACGGTCAAGACATTCTACAAGGAGAAGGGACATATCCGTCTCCAGCCGGAGAATGATACCATGGATCCTATCATTGTAGATGACTGTCAGATCCTTGGCACCGTGTTCGGCGTATTCCGCTTTTACAGATAAGCAAAACAGCCTGTAGCATGATTAGCTGCAGGCTGTTTTTAACTATATTTTACATTTAGTTCTCTGGGAATCTTACTTTCATATAAGAAATGATCTCATCCACACATCTTTCATATCCCAGCTTGGAGCTGTCCAGACACAGATCGTAATTTCTTGCATCTGTCCATTCCCGTCCGGTATGATACTTATAGTACTCCGCACGGTGCTTATCCGTCTTATTGATAAAGCGCTCCAATTCCTTCGGGCTCATGCTATGCTTCTTCGCTGCGCCTTCCAGACAATATTCCTTCGGGGCATGAATAAATACGCTGAGGACATTCGGATAATCCTTCAACACATAATCCGCACACCGTCCGATAATGACACAGGATTCCTCCTTTGCCAGATCCCGGATGATCTTCGCCTGATAGTTAAACAGATTGTCCGTGGAGGTAAAATCATCACTTTCCGGAGGAATCAGTTCCCCGTGATACTCCTTTTTCGCAATATGGAACAGCTTCGTGCTCTTCACTTTTTCATCTGCATTTACGAACAGCGCTTCATTGATGCCACTGTCATCACTTGCCAGCTTCATCAGCTCCTTGTCATAGTAATGAACATTCAGCTTCTTCGCCAACATCTCACCGATGGTTCGCCCGCCGCTTCCATACTGTCTTGCAATGGTAATGACTACATTATTCATTTCGATCACCATACCTTTCTGTCTCTGCTGCTTCCACCCGCAGCGGCTTAAATCAAGAGTTATTCACCCAGATATGCTTTCTTAATGGAATCATTATTCAGAAGGTCGCTTGCCTTGCCTTCCAGAACAATCTTACCGGTCTCCAATACATAAGCTCTGTCTGCGATGGACAATGCCTTCTTCGCATTCTGCTCTACCAGCAGAACTGTAGTACCGCTCTTGCTTACTTCCTGGATAATATCAAAAATCTCATTTACAAAAATAGGGGACAGTCCCATGGACGGCTCATCCATTAAAATAATCTTGGGATGAGACATTAATGCTCTACCCATGGCCAGCATCTGCTGTTCACCACCACTCAAGGTACCCGCCATCTGATTCTGACGTTCCTTCAAACGGGGAAAGCGGTCAAATACGGTCTCCAGAGTCTGTGTGATCTCTTCTTTATCTTTTCTGGTGTAGGCACCCATCATCAGATTCTGTAATACGGAAAGCTGTGCGAAAACACGTCTTCCTTCCGGAACATGCGCCATACCCATGGATACAATCTTATGTCCGGGAATCTTGACCAGATCCTGACCTTCAAAAGTAATGGTTCCTTCCTTCGGTGTCAGCAGACCGGATACGGTGTGCAGGATCGTTGTCTTACCGGCGCCGTTGGCTCCGATCAGTGCAATGACCTCTCCCTCATCTACGTGAAAGGACACACCCTTTATGGCCTGTATCATGCCGTAATATACTTTGATATCATTTACTTCTAACATTGCCATAGCTGTTGTCCTCCTATTCACCCAGATAAGCCTTGATGACTTCCGGATTGTTCAGCACATCACTGGTCTTGCCCTGACACAGGACACGGCCAAAGTTCAGAACCGTAAGTTCCTCACAGATTCCGCCTACCAGTTTCATATCATGCTCGATCAGAAGGATCGTCATATCAAAATGCTCTCTGACAAAACGGATGGTCTCCATCAGTTCCAGCGTCTCGTTAGGGTTCATACCTGCAGCAGGCTCATCTAACAGAAGGAGCTTGGGCTTGGTAGCCAGTGCTCTCGCAATCTCCAACTTTCTCTGCTTACCATAGGGAAGATTGTCCGCCAGTGTTTCCGCTTCCTCTTCCAATCCGAATACCTTCAGAAGCTCCATGGCCTCCTCCGTCATCTGCTTTTCTACTTTATAATATTTCGGCAGACGTAAAATACCGGTAACCGTGCTGTAGCTCATATGATTATGCAGACCTACTTTTACATTGTCTATCACAGACAGATCCTTGAACAGTCGAATATTCTGGAAGGTTCTTGCAATTCCTGCCTGATTGATTTCGATGGTCTTTTTACCGGTAACATCCTTTCCATCCAGCGTAATAATACCCTCTGTGGGCTTATATACACCTGTCAAAAGGTTGAATACGGTGGTCTTACCTGCACCGTTGGGACCGATCAGTCCGTACAGGGAACCTTTTTCAATCTTAATATTGAAATCATCTACCGCACGAAGTCCGCCGAAAGAAATGCCTAAATTTTTTGCCTCTAATAATGCCATGATTATTCAGCCTCCTTTTTCACAGACTTCTTGAATCTGGCTGCCACTTTTTCTCTCCATTCAATACACTTCGGAGCCCAGTTGAACAGCATCATTACGATCAGTACGATGGAATAGATCAGCATACGATAATCGTTCAGACCACGCAGTAACTCCGGTAACAGGGTAAGGATTACAGAAGCAATAATGGAACCGCGAATATTACCGATGCCACCCAGTACAACGAATACCAGTATCATAATAGACATGTTATATCCAAAGTTCTTGGGTAATGCCGTCAGTGTGGACAGATTATGCGCATACAGTACGCCTGCTACACCTGCAAGTGCCGCAGAAATGGAGAATGCCATCAGTTTATACTTTGTAATATGAATTCCTACGGATTCCGCCGCAATGGTATTGTCACGAATTGCCATGATGGCACGTCCGTCTCTGGAGTGAATCAGGTTCAATACAATAAACAATGTGATCAGCAATAACACAATACCAATGGTAAAGCTGGAATCATGAGGGGTTCCGGTGATACCCTGTGCACCTTTGATAATAACGTCTCCGTCCTCTGACATGTTCAGATCCATGGTATTGGTAAAGGAGATATGGAATCCATTCTCATCCCGGCCTACAAACATAATATTTACCAGATTCTTAATGATTTCGCCAAAAGCCAGTGTTACGATTGCCAGATAGTCACCCTTCAAACGAAGTACGGGGATACCGATCAGCAGTCCGAACACACCTGCAAAAAATGCACCGATCAGAATAGCAAAGAAAAAGCGAAGTCCGGAAGGCATTGCGCTATTCTCCATTACTTTGGAGAAAAATGCGCTGGTGAATGCTCCGATACACATAAATCCTGCATGTCCAAGGCTCAGTTCTCCCAGAATACCTACGGTAAGGTTCAGAGATACCGCCAGAATTGCATAAGTACACAGCGGAACCAATAGTCCCTGGATCAAGCTGCTCACACTGCCGGCAGACACCAGAATCTGCATGATGACATAAGCTGCAATCACCATTCCGTAAGTAATAAGATTATCCCGGAAGGTTTTATTTATTTTCTTATTCGATAATTTCTTCATATTATGTACCTGCCTCTTCCCTTATACTTTTTCCTGAATATTCTTGCCAAACAGTCCGGCAGGTTTTACCAGAAGCACAACGATCAAAACTGCAAATACAATAGCATCAGCCATCTGGGAAGAAATATAGGCTTTACCAAAGATTTCGATAATCCCCAACAATATACCACCAACCAGAGCACCGGGGATAGATCCGATTCCGCCAAATACAGCCGCCACGAAAGCTTTAATACCGGGCATGGAACCGGTGTACGGTGTCAGGGAAGGATATGCGGAACATAAGAGAACTCCCGCTACAGCGGCCAGTCCGGATCCGATGGCAAAAGTCAGTGCAATGGTTCCGTCCACATTGATACCCATCAGCTGTGCAGCCCCCTTATCCTCGGATACTGCTAACATTGCCTGTCCTGCTTTGGTCTTGTTGATAAAAAGCATCAGACCTGCCATAATGATCAGACAGGTAACAATCGTAACGATGGTCTCTCCGGTAATATTGATCTGTCCGTCTGCCAGCTTCACAGCGGGAACGGATACTACAGAAGTAAATGCCTTGGCATTTGCACCAAAGATCAAAAGAGCTACATTCTGCAGCAGATAGCTGACACCGATTGCGGTGATCAGAACCGCTAACGGAGAAGAAGCCTTTCTTAAAGGCTTGTATGCTACTTTTTCAATAGCCATTCCCAACAGGGTGCAGGCGATAACAGCTGCCAGAACACCGATCACAGGAGAAAGTCCCATGGTACTGCACATTGTATAAGTAATAAATGCACCGACCATAATGACATCACCATGTGCGAAATTCAGCATTTTGGCAATACCATATACCATGGTATAGCCTAATGCGATCAGCGCATAGACACTTCCAAGGCTGATACCGTTGATCAGATAACTGATAAAACTCATGTGAACTACCTCCATTCATGCGAATGCACAAATTATCATATAAAATAAAGTATAACAGAACATACCGGGAAAAACAACTGCTCTCCCATTATTGCAAAGTCTCTGACATTAAGCAAAGAGGGCTACCCTGCGGTAACCCTCTTTGGAAACTTTGTCAGCAAAATTACATAGCCTTGTAAGCACCATTCTCGATCACAACAGCCTTAGGAGCCTTGTTAGCCTCACCGTCTGCGGTCCAGGTCATGCCGTTACCGGTCAGACCATCTACAGTGATCTCTGTCATGGCAGCCTTCATACCATCACAAATATCTGAAACACTCATATCAGGAGTAACACCGCTCTTCTCGATAGCAGCCTTGATCACATAGATAGCATCATAGCTGTCTGCTGCGAACTGGTTGGGAGTATCACCGTATTTTTCCTTATACTTAGTTACGAAAGACTGGGTCAGATCATCGGTTGCATCAGCTGCGAAAGGAGTTAACAGCATAACGCCTTCGGTCAGAGATACATCAAAATTATCTACACCACCGAGAATACCATCCATACCATCACATGAGAACCACTTGGGAGCATAACCCATAGCAGCTGCCTGTGTAAGGATAAGTGCGGATTCCTGATAATAAATAGGAAGGAATACCATGTCTGCTCCGGCATCCTTTGCTTTCTGTAACTGTACGGAGAAATCCGTCTTGTTATCAGCAGTAAATGCCTCCGCAGCTACTACTTCAAAGGGCTGGTTTTCAGCTTCCTTTACAAACTTCTCATAAATACCGGAAGAATATACATCGGAGCTGTCATAAATAACAGCAATCTTCTCAGCCAGACCATTCTCACCAATATACTGTGCGGATGCAAGACCCTGGTTAGGATTGGAGAAGCATACGCGGAAGTTGTTATCATACTGAACACATTCTACTGCAGATCCGGAAGGAGTGATCTGGAACATATTGTCTTCTTTGGTCTTGTCGGTAACCGCAATACATGCTCCACTGGTGGTAGAACCATCAATGATCTGAGCACCCCAGTCCTTTAATGCGTTATAAGCATTTACGGATTTCTCAGCATCTGCCTCGTCATCCTGGAATTTGAATTCTACCTGATAACCGTTGATACCGCCTGCTGCGTTGATTTCTTCTACTGCAATCTCTGCACCGTGCTGTACAGCCAGTCCATAAACTGCTGCGCCACCGGTGGTAGGTCCGATACCGCCAATTTTGAATACACTGCCGGATGCTGCACCGTTGTCAGCTGCTGCGCTCTCAGTTGCTGCGTTAGTACCGGTTGCAGCGGAACCATTGTCTGTATTGCCGCAACCAGCCATAGCCATAACCATGGCAGATGCTACAACAACACTTAACACCTTGTTGAATTTCTTCATAATATCTTCCTCCTTTTTAACAATGTATACAAATATACCTGTCTCTTATACACATCTGACGCTGCCGACGACTTAATAGGTGTAG
>ERZ1027063.25-NODE-25-length-77023-cov-7.851094_pt1 | contig 77023 bp, 57 predicted proteins | sample MGYA00519423_ERZ1027063 | MGnify/ENA primary metagenome ERZ1027063 (study PRJEB26926, sample SAMN06164493) | human gut metagenome | biome: ENVO:00009003; feature: ENVO:2100002; material: ENVO:00002003 | host: Homo sapiens | place: USA | collected 2012 ...
CGAGATGAGCGCTAGTCTCGTGGGCTCGGAGATGTGTATAAGAGACAGGATTTCACCTGGTGGTCGGGACTCACCGCGACCGAAGCCCGCCGCGCCGTGGCGAGCATCGCCGAAGAACTCACGACCGAACATTTCGGCGACAGGGAATTTTTCGTATTCCGCAACGCTGCGGCAGCCGCTCCGTGCGACACGACGCATCTGCTGCCCGCCTACGACCAATACCTGATCGGCTACAAGGACCGTTCGGACGTCCTTGCAAAAGAGCACACCTCCAAAGCCTTCAACTCCCACGGAATTTTCCAACCGGTTATCCTTTGCGACGGACAGATCGTCGGCAATTGGAAACGAACCGCAGGACGAGGGAACGTCACCATACAAACGACATTATGGGTAAATGCCGTCCCCAAAGCACTGGATGCCGCCATCGCACGGTACCGTTCGTTCATCGGCGGAACAAAGTCGGAAAACAGTCCGGAGGCTTTGTGAAATAATGATTACTTTTGCAGGGGACATCACGCAAGATTCCTCCGAAAACAATGAAAGAAAACTGGAAACCGGGAACGCTGATCTACCCGCTGCCGGCCGTACTGGTCAGTTGCGGCGCCACCCCCGACGAATATAACCTGCTGACCGTCGCCTGGACGGGTACGGTCTGCACCAATCCCCCCATGTGCTACATCTCGGTCCGCCCGGAGCGGCACTCCTACGACATCATCCGCCGCACGGGTGAATTCGTCATCAACCTCACCACCGAAGAGCTGGCACGCGCTACGGACTGGTGCGGCGTACGTTCCGGCCGCGACCACGACAAATTTCGGGAAACGGGACTTACTCCGGCTCCGGCGACCGTCGTCAAGGCTCCCGTCGTAGCCGAAGCTCCCCTGTCGATCGAATGCCGCGTACGACAGATCCTACCGCTGGGATCGCACGACCTGTTTCTGGCCGAAGTGGTGAATATCCAGGCCGACAGCCGCTACATCGACCCCGAAACGGGTAAACTGGAGTTGCAGAAAGCCCGCCCCATCGTCTATTCGCACGGCGAATACTTCGCACTGGGTCGTTTGCTGGGCTATTTCGGCTGGTCGGTCCGCCGCAAAAAGAGAATCAAACGGGAGCGACAACCCGACAAAATGAAAAAATAACCCCCTGCGGACGGAAAATTTCCGTCCGCTTCCTATTTCGGTACAGCCGGAAACGCCTATCTTTTTTCCGACAAGGCTGCGGCCCACTCCGGCTCGCGGAATCCGACCAAAATCTTGTCGGAAGCGATCAGCAAAGGCCGTTTCACCAACATACCGTCGGTCGAAAGCACGCGGATCAGCTCTTCACGCGGAGCCGTGCGGACCTTTTCTTTCAAGTTGAGCGCCTTATAACGCAGACCGCTGGTATTGAAAAATCTATTGACCGCAAGACCGCTGCGATCGATCCACTCTTCGAGCTCCGCTTCGGAGGGATTCTGCTGCACGATATCGCGCACTTCGACTTCGATCCCGCGCTCCTGCAACCATTTAAGGGCTTTCTGACAAGTGCTGCAACGGGGATAGCAAATAAACAAGGGTTTCATTTTCATCGTATTTCAAAGTACAAATATAGTGAAAACCGAGGGCTGAATCAAATTTGCACGAACCTACGCTTATCTTCCGTAAAGACGGCGAAAATCGGGTACAGACCAGATTCGCTCCCTGTCTTCGCCGAAGCGTTCCTCTCCGCATTCAATAAAGTACGGCACAAGACGAACGGCAAATCCAACTTTTTCGTATCTTTGTATGAAGAATAAGAGTACGTTTCGGACAAGCCCAAACGACCGACGCTCGAAGCATGCGCCGAATACACTCGTGAACTCTGCCATGCAAAGAGGAGGAAAACAGAAAGTTAAGTTTGGCCGGCCGCTTGCCTTCCATTATCTTTGCAGAAGATAGGATACGCCTCGGAAAACTGAGAGTAAGCTCCCGTTTTCTTCTCGACTTTCACTATCTTTGCAAAAGATCGGAAGCGGTTCGACAATCTTCGCGTGCAAGCCCGCACGATTGCTCTCACCTTTCCCTGTCTTGGAAAAACGGAACCGAAGAATTTATGCTGCAACAAACCATCCGGAGTTGGATCGACCAACTGCTCGTTTACATCGGAATCTCTGCGGACAGCGCCCGCGGCATCGACCAATGGGTCATCCTGGCCATCATCGTCGCCATCGGTGTAGGGCTGGACTTCCTGATCCGCCTGCTGTTGTTGCAGGTCGTGCGACGCGTCGTCAAGCAGACCAAAGTCACGTGGGACGACATCATCTTCGACGACAAAGTCCTGCGGCGGCTGTGCCACATCGTCACCCCGATCCTGGTGGTGGTGATGCTGCCCATCGCCTTTCCCGATCAAAACGGCCTCGTCGTCCTGATCACGCGGCTGGTACAGATAGCGATCGTCATCGCCGTCCTGCGCTTCGTCAATTCCCTGCTGGAAGCCATATTTCAACTGATGGGCCGCCGGGAGGAGTGGAAAGGCAAGCCGCTGAAGGGCTTGATGCAGACCGGACAGGTCATCGCCTTCCTGGTCGCCGTCATCCTCGTCTTCTCGATTCTTCTCGACCGCTCTCCGGCGATGTTTCTCACCGGTCTGGGCGCTTCGGCCGCGATCTTCATGCTGGTCTTCCGCGACAGCATCCTGGGTTTCGTATCGGGCATCCAACTGTCGGCCAACAACATGCTCAAAGTCGGCGACTGGATCAGCATGCCCAAGTACGGCGCCGACGGCACGGTGGAAGAGGTCACGCTCAACACGGTCAAAGTCCGCAACTGGGACAACACGATCGTCACCCTCCCGCCCTACCTGCTGGTGAGCGACTCGTTCCAAAACTGGGAAGGAATGCGTTCCTCGGGAGGACGCCGAGTCAAGCGCTCGATCAATATCGACATGACCAGCATCCGTTTCTGCACACCCGAAATGCTGGAGCGATACAAGCGCATCGACCTGCTGAAAGATTACATCGCCCGGACCCAGCAGCGGGTCGAGGAGTATAACCGGCAACACGACATCCCCTCCGGTGAAGACAAAATCAACGGACTTCACCAAACCAACATCGGAGTCTTCCGAAACTACCTGAACCTCTATCTCAGGCAGAACGAACGGGTCAATCAAAACATGATGGTACTCGTCCGGCAACTGCAACCCACCGAACAAGGCCTCCCGATGGAGCTTTACTTCTTCACCGACACGGTGGATTGGGTCCCGTACGAAGGCATTCAGGCCGACGTATTCGATCACGTGCTGGCCGTCATCCCCGAATTCGACCTGCGCGTTTTCCAAAACCCTTCGGGCAACGACCTGCGGATGCTGACCGGAAAAACCGATACCAACCATTAAGACGCTATGAAAAAACTGCTGCTCGCCCTCTTCCTCGTTTTCACCCTGCCCCTGTCGGCAGAGGAACAGCCTGCCGTACCGACAGCCGACGAACAGGCCGCCGCTCTGATCAACGCCCAGGAGTGGTTCCGGCTCGAAGCACGCTATCCGGAGATCCGCGACGAACTGTCGCCCTTCGTCCGGCTGCTCTGCGAAGCCTCTCTGGGTAGCCACTTCAACCGGCTGCCGGAGAGCTGCAATGCCATCGGAACGCTGCTCAACGACTACCAACAGGAACTCTTCACCGATCCCGAAGGCTCGATGCTCGGCTGGCTCCTCTCCATGCTTATCGGCAACCTGCAGGAGCTGGGCGCCTATGAACAGGCGGCCGACCTGCTCACCCAATTCGCTGCCGGACAGAGCGAAGAAGAGAGGGCTTCGACTCTGGCGACCCAACGGTGGTTCCAAACCATGGCCCGACATCCGCGCACGTCGCTCACGAAACCCGACGGCGAAATCCGGCTGCCGCTGACCGTCGGGAGCGAAACGGTCAAAAGCCCGCTGGACGGCACGGCCAAAGAGGTCCATAACTTCTATACCGACATAACGATCGGCGGCCGCACCGAGCGCTTCATCTTCGACACGGGTTGCAGCGGCGCCAGCTTCGTTTCGGCGGAATTCGCCAAGCGCCACGACCTCGAAATCATCTGCGATTCGATCCCCGTGAGCGGTATCGGCGGCAACGGATTCGTGAAATTCGCCACGACCGACTCCATGCAGATCGGGCCGGTCACGATCCGCCACCCCTACTTCATGGTCTTCGACAACGACGAGGCTTCGGACCAAATCGGCCATATCGAAGCCGTCCTCGGCACCGACTTCATGCGTCTGGCCGGCCAGATCGAGCTTCGCCCCAAAGAGGGCTTTTTCCTCCTGCCCGCCACTCCGGAACCGACACCCGCAAGCGGGCGAAACCTGATGCACGACACCTCCTCGGGACAATACATTCTCAACACGCTCGTCGCCGGAAAAGACACCGTCCCGATGGTCTTCGACACGGGCAACTCCCGCACGGGACTTTCGCCGAACTACTACGCCCTGCACCGCGAAGAGATCGACCGCAGCGGGAAAAAGCGGGAAACGGCCGCAGGAGGTTTCGGCGGAATTTTGCGAGGTACGGGTTACGACCTGAAGAATATAACCTTCACGATCGGCGACAGCTCCCGCACCCTGAAAAAAGTGACTGTCACAGCCGACTTCGGCCCCGCATCCGAACAACCCTATTTCGGTTCGCTCGGAATGGACCTTTTCGAAAAGTTCGACCGCATCGTCTTCGACTTCGGCCGGATGTTCGTTACGGCGGAATAAATCCAACGCTTTTTCGTCCCGCACCCTGCACGACCGAACTCCCCGTCCCTTCCTAAAAATTCTTCGCAAGACGATGAACGCAACGACAACCGTCCTTCAGACAGACAGTCTGCTCTTCCGCTCGGCACTTCCCGACGATCTGGAGCGTATCTGCACGATCATCCACCAGGCCCAGGAGCAGATGCGCCTGCGGGGAAGTCGCCAATGGCAGAACGGCTACCCGGCGGCGGCACATATAACAGCCGACATCGACCGCGGATACGGCCACGTACTATGTACTCACACAGGACTCGTCGTCGCTTACGGGGCTGTCGTCTTCGACGGCGAACCGGCCTATGCCGAAATCGACGGCACGTGGCTCGACCAAGCCCCATACGTCGTTCTGCACCGTCTGGCCGTCGCACAGGAGGTCAAAGGACAGGGCATAGCGACCGAATTCATGCGCCGCACCATGACATTGGCCCGGGAGCGCGGCACAGGCAGCTTCCGGATAGACACCAACTTCGACAACCGTTGCATGCTCCGCCTGCTGGCCAAATTCGGCTTCGTCCGCTGCGGAGAAATACATTACGCCGGAGATCCTCGCATCGCATTCCAGAAAATCCTCTGACCGGCACATTCTGCCCCGCAAAACGTCGAACCGGTCGTTTTCGCCCGCAAATATCCGGCTGCTTCCAGACACCCGAAAATGCCGACGGACGGTCCATCCGACCGTATTTATTCGTACCTTTGCCTCCGCTTTAGGTACTTCGCCCGGCAAAATGCCGATAAATTTACCTTGCACGCGGCTTTTTCCGTACCTTTGCGAGAGGATTCTTTTACGATGAAAGCAGGTCTGCAACAAATTCCGATACAGGGTGCAGCACCCCGTCTGGCCGGCAACAGGGAGTGGGACGGCCTTCCCATGCCGACCCGATTCTGGGGCATCCTCGCCGTAGCTTTCGGCGTATCGCTCTCGGTCATAGACGGAGCCATCGCCAACGTCGCTCTGCCGACTATGGCCCGTATGCTGGGCATCTCGTCGGCCAATTCGATCTGGATCGTCAATGCCTATCAGTTAGCCATCGTGGTTTCCCTGCTCTCGTTTTCAGCATTGGGCGACGTGATCGGCTACCGTAAAATCTACATCGGGGGACTGGGTATCTTCATCGTCGCCTCACTGGGCTGCACGTTGTCCGACTCTCTCGCCACGCTGGTCACGGCCCGCGTCTGCCAGGGATTCGGGGCGGCAGCCATCACGAGCGTCAATACCACACTGATCCGCCTGATATACCCCCGCCGACACTTGGGACGCGGAATGGGCGTAAACGCTACGGTCGTAGCCGTTTCCTCGGTGGCCGGCCCTACGTTGGCTTCGGGTATTCTCTCCATCGCCACCTGGCCCTGGCTTTTCGCTATCAACATCCCGATCGGACTCATCGCGTGTTTGTTGAGCTACCGATTCCTGCCTAAAAACCCGGTACGCATCCGGGGCCGCCACTTCGACTGGCGGGACGGGTTGATGAACGCCCTCACCTTCGGATTGCTGATCGCTTCGATCGAAGGTTACTCGCACGGCCTCAAACCCAGCTATATCGGAATAAGCGTCATCCTGCTGGTCCTCATCGGCACACTGTTCGTGCGCAGCCAGCTCCACAAATCCTATCCGATCCTCCCCTTCGACCTGCTGCGCATCCCGATCTTCTCCGTTTCGGTCGTCACCTCGATCTGCTCGTTCGTCGCCCAGATGCTCGCTATGGTCGCGCTTCCCTTCTACCTGCAAAAGACATTCGGATATACAGAAGTACATACGGGCCTGATCCTCACTGCCTGGCCCGCTATCATCATGGTCGTGGCTCCGATCGCCGGCTTGCTGGTCGAACGGATCCATGCAGGAGCCATGGGCGGCGTGGGACTGCTTATCATGGCGGCGGGCGTGGTTCTGCTGGCTTTTCTGCCCGAGCAACCCCACGTCGCCGACATCGTCTGGCGACTCCTGCTCTGCGGCCTCGGATTCGGCCTGTTCCAATCTCCCAACAACAGCATCCTGATCGCCTCCGCACCGCCCGAGCGAAGCGGAAGCGCCAGCGGTATGCTGGCAACAGCCCGGCTCACGGGACAGACGACCGGAGCGGCTCTGGTAGCCCTGCTGTTCCATATCGACCCGGAAAACGGCTGCCATATCGCCCTGTTGCTTGCCGGAGGGTTTGCCCTGGCCGGTTCCGTAGTCAGCTTCTCACGGCTATCGCTCGCCCTGCCGCAGGGCCTTACCCGAAGCAAGGGAAAAGCCTGAATCCCGCCTCCGACACACTGTTTTGCGGATCCTCCCCTCCCTTTTCCCTATACCCAAAAGAGAGAAAAGACAACGCCACCGGCATCGCTCGTGCCCGGCAACAAAATCCGGAAGTGTGCTACGAACGAACACATAAATATCACTGCTTTCCCGAACACCCCGGGACACGCACCACATTGACAAAAATATCCCGACCGATAAAGCCCACTTATCACCAAGAAAAAACAGGCATATTGCATTATTCCGAATTATTTGCATCAGACTGCAAGGTCCGAAAATCCTCCTGCGACAGTATATCCGGAATCCCGAATCCATTTCCAAACCGCGTCAGAAAAGAGAAGCTGAACCTCTCAACGAAAAAGGAGAATCCATACCACTCCATTTTCAATATGATCGCAAAATAAAAAGGATCGACCCGTAACGGGTCGATCCTTCACATATCTTGTCAGATCAAAGATATCTATTACAAATATCCCTGGTTCTGGCTACCGAAATTCGGGTTCTGCGTCAGCTCGCTATTCGGAATAGGCCATACGAACTTCGGGCTACCAGCAGTCTGTTTCATAGTCTGCAAATAAGACACCTGGTCAACCAAAGGAGCAAGTTTGGCATTGATATCACGTTTGAAACCTTGTCCCCAGCGCTTCAGGTCGAAAAGACGCGTACCCTCGGCAAGCATCTCGCGGCCGCGCTCTTCCTGAATAGCATTGAAAAGTCCAGATATCTTCGTGCCGTCAAGCAACGTAACATCATCCTTCACATCATCCGCCGTAAGGGCTGTCAGACCACGGGCCGTACGCAACTGGTTCAGCGGATCCAAACCTTTAGCAGGGTCCAAACGATACTGCGCCTCGGCATCGACCAGATACATTTGGGAGATACGGAACATCTTAGGTCTGTTGCGATAAACCAACGTAGTCGTATTGGTCTGGAAATTCTTGTTACCGCGGAACTTACCAATAAGAACTCCGACCCTCTTATTTCCACTGATCGTAACATTGGCATTCTTAACAAGGAAAATATTCGTACGGAAATCGGCATCTTCAAACAACTTGACAATATGCTGCTCCGGAATATAGGTAGGAGCATAGAAGTATACCCCCGAATTCGGCTCCCAGCTGCTGTTCAGATAGCTACCGAACGAGTTCACAGTCGTCATGGTCGTACGAAGTACCTCCAGTTGCAGAATATTCTCGGTAGAAGTGTCTTCGCGCCACATTCTTTCGAGACCTTCAGCCGTTCTCACCAAAGGATAAGTGCTGTAAAGCGACTGGGCATACTGGCTGGCCTCCGTGTACTGGTGGAGATACAGTGCCAGCTCTGCGCGGAATGCGGTAATGGCATCTTTGGTCAGGTAAATCTGATCCGTCGGAGTACCCTGAGCAGTCACGGTTTTTTCAGCTTCTACGAGGTCTGCCTCTACGTTCTCATACAACTTTGCCAACGTACCGCGAGCCAGTTTCGCTTCCGGCTCCCACTCTTTCGGATAGGGAAGCCCCAACTGATCAGCGGCCTTGTCCGGATCATAGTCCTCACAGAAAAGCAGCGCGGCACGGTGCATTACATAGGCGCGGAAGAAATACATCTCGCCTTTGTAAACATCCACTTTCTTTTGCTCGTCGGGAGTAAGATATTCATAAGCTGCATCCATATGACGGATCGCATAGTTGATATGCATCATCGTCGTATAATAACTGGACCAGAACGACGTTACATCCTTATCAGTGGGATACAGACGCCAGTTAAACGGATAGATACCGGCGTTACCGCTACCGATGCAAACATTCAGAACATCCACATAAAGGTCCGGTATCGAGTAGAAACCACCGGAAAGGAGCGCTTTCAGGTCCACATAAACGTAACCTCTCACACCCTCGCAATATTCCATGGTGTACGCATCCTCGGGCCGGATCGCCGTTTCGGGGTCCATATCCAAGTCGCACGACGTCACAGAAAAGAGGGTAACGAATGCCAAAATCGAATTTATTATCTTTTTCATAGTCTAAGCCTTGTATTTATTTTTTTATAATGAACACTGAAAATTAGAACTTAAACTCAAGGCCGAAAGTGAACTCGCGCGTATTCGGATAAGTATCGACATCGACACCCTTCTCTGCAGCCTCAGGATCCAGGCCGTTGTAGCCCGTCACAGTCCAGAGGTTACGGCCACCGACCCAAACCTTAAGGCCTTTGATAAACTTCGTCTTCTCCATAATATGGCTCGGGAGCGTATAAGCCAACTGGATATACTTCAGACGCAGGAACGAAGCCTTCTCAAGCATACGGCTGTCGAAATTGATCGCCTGGTCCAGACGGGGATATCTCGCATTATCGCCCGGCTGCTGCCAGTAGTCCCATGCCAAATCACACTGGTTGAACTGGGAAGAGAGTCCCATATCGGCATTAGCAACGAAATACATCGTATTGTTGAGCGCGTAGTTGCCGTGAACCCAAGAGAAGTCTGCCGTCAGGCTGAGTCCCTTCCATGCGGCCGTCACACCGAAACCGCCGGTATAAGGCGCATAGGGCGAAGTACCCAGATTCACCAAAGCAGCCTGGTTGAAATCGGAAGTAATGCCGCCGTCTGCCGTAGTCCAAGTATCCAAACCACTTTCAGGATCGACACCGCGCCACTCCTGCATTGTCCAAGTCGGGAACGGATCACCTACGCTGTAAGCCTGCAGACCGTTGCCCATATGAGCGAATTCAAGGCCCGGTTCCCAAAGATCGGTCAGCTGGTTCTTGTTGTAGTTGAAAGTCGCGTGGAAGTTCACGAACCAGTCTTTCGAAGAGTAAATATCGTAGTTCAACGAAAGGTCGATACCGGAGTTGCGCATACCGCCGACGTTACCGGCACGACCGCTGTAACCACCTGACGGAGCCAACGGAATGGACATCAACATATCATTGGTTTGACGGCGATAGTATTCAATCGAGAGAGAGAGTTTTCTCCACAACTCAATATTGGCACCCACGGTCAGTGTATTCTGGCTCTCCCACATCAGGTCGGGGTTACCCATACCAGATACCATCCAAGTCGTGTAACCGCCGTAAGCCGAACCCGCAGCCATATATTGACGGTGGTTGTAGTCACCGATACCGGAGTTACCCTGTGTACCGTAAGACACTTTAAGACTCAAATCGCTGATAGTCTGATTGTCGCGCAGGAACGCCTCATTCTTGATATTCCACATACCGCCGACAGCCCAGAAGAGTGCATTGCGGTTGTTCTCACCGAAACGCGAACTTGCGTCGTTACGCAGCAAACCGCTGATGAAGTAACGCTCTGCAAAGTTATATTCAAGACGGCCGAATACAGAGTTCGAAGCTGACTGTGCAATGCTGTAGGTCGGCAGACCGCCGGAAACTTCCGTACCCATCGCGATATTCAGGAAGCGCGAAGAAGTGATACCGGTCGAAGTTACAGCGAAGCTGTTGTTATTCCGATAAAGAGTCTCCTCACCGAGCAGCGCCGTAAAGTTATGAACCTCATTCCAAGTATGCTTGTACTCGGCGGTATTGGTCCAAGTCCATTCATAGAAACGCTGGAACAACTCACCGGCACTACCAATACCGAACTTACCTGAAGGAGTAGGTGTTTCAGGGCTGGAAGCATCGTGTGCACGCCAGTCAAAAGCATCCACAGCAAGAGAAGAACGAATCGTCAGCCCCTTCACCGGAGTCAGTTCAATGAAAGCCATACCATTCATCGTAATACGATTCTGCCAGCGAGGCATATAGTCCGCAGTCATCAACGGGTTGATAGCCTGAGTAGCATCGAAGAAGTTGAGCATCTGACCGTTCTTGTCATAGAGAGGCTGGTAAGGAGGCGTAATCAACGATGCCATCACCGGGTTCGATACATACAGATTACCCATCGTTTCATCCGTATCGGCAACCGAACTGTGCTGATAACCCAAACCGAGGTTCAAGCCGAGACGCAGCCAGTTGTTAGCTCTGGTATCGATATTCGTACGGAAATTGTAACGATCCAACTCCGAACCCGGCAGAATACCGGTCTTATTGGCATAATTGCCCGAGAAATAGTAAGAGGTCTTCGCCGAACCGCCCGAAACGGAAAGATCGACCTGATACATCGGCGCATTTCTCTCAAGAATCTCGTTCCACCACTTGTAGTCATTCAGAGGATTATAATTCTCATCCATGAACTTAGCCAGACCGAAATTACGGATAAAATATTGACGGCCGGACGCAATCTTATCGGGAGTTGTCACGGCATCGCCCGACAAACGAACGGCAACAGCCGCACCGATATAATCCAACATCTCGTTCGCACTCATCATATTCAATTCAGGCGATACGGCACTCGACATGGAGTATTGTCCCGTAAGCGTCACATCGACACTCTCCTGGTTACGACGACCGGTTTTGGTCTGCACATAGATAACACCGTTGGCAGCACGCGAACCGTAGATCGAAGTCGCCGAAGCGTCCTTGAGGACGTTCACCGAAGCGATATCATTCTGGTTGATCGTCTGCAGCGTCGAAGCCTGAATCGGCGCACCGTCCAACAGAATCAGCGGCGACGTATCGGCACCCATAGAACCCAGACCATGAATACGGATCGAAGAAGTCGAAGTCAACTCACCGTTACCGGTCATAATCTGAAGACCGGCTACCTGACCCTGCAAAGCGTCCACGACGTTGGTACTGGGACGGTTTTCGATCTTCTCAGACTTCACCTGGTCTACAGAACCAATCACCGAACCGATCTTCTTTCCCGTACCGTAGCCGATCACAACGACATCCTCGATACCCGTAGCCTCTTCCCCGAGAGTCACGTCGATATGCGTCTTACCGGCTACGCTCACCTTCTGGGTTTCGTAACCGATAAAAGAGATCGAGAGCGTCGCATTGGCGGGAACCGTCAATGTAAACTGCCCGTCTCCTCCGGTCGTCGTACCGGCAGACGTACCCTCTGCCACAACCGTAGCACCGATGATAGGGTCTCCCTTCTCATCGGTAACCGTACCCGTCACCTGCTTGTTTTGCGCAAGAGCCAACGAACAGAAACTCAGTACAGTAATTAACGATAGTACAATTTTCTTAATCATAAGCGTTAATTTAAAAATTGAGTTTGAAATAAAAAGTTCCGAGCAAATATAGAAATTAATTGCTTCGTAAGCAAATAACCGTATTCAAAATAATCAAAAAAAGCACATATATTCGGATTTATCTCCTTTCAAATCCCATATTGACCAATTTAAGATCTGACTTGCGACAAAAACGGCGCGGAAAAGCCATTTGCCCGACAAAGCAGCGGAAAAATACCGGTTTTACACCCCGCTCTTATTCGACACCTTATAATATATAAAATTCGGCAGCAATGGATCGAAACGATTTTTTTCGTATCTTCGCGCCGAATTAAAACCTAAACAATTTATGGCTTTTACAGAAATATTACCCGGAATACACTACGTCGGCGTCAATGACCGCACCACGACCCGTTTCGAATCGCTGTGGTCGCTTCCTTACGGCGTTTCCTACAACTCATACCTGGTCATCGACGAAAAAGTCGCTCTGATCGACACGGTCGAAGTATCGTTCGGCGAACAGTTCATCGACAATATCCGCGCGATCCTGAAAGACCGGCCGATCGATTACCTGGTGGTCGATCACATGGAGCCGGACCACTCCTCTTCGATCAAAACCCTGCGCCTGCTCTACCCCGAGATGCAGATCGTGGGCAATGCCAAAACCCTTCAGATGCTCGACGGATATTACGGCATCCATACCCTCACCCGGGAAGTCAAAGAGGGCGAAAGCATTTCGCTCGGCCAAAAAAACCTCTCGTTCTATATGGCGCCGATGGTTCACTGGCCCGAAGTGATGGTCACTTATTGCCCCGAACACAAGGTACTCTTCTCGGCGGATGCGTTCGGCACGTTCGGTGCCCTGAACGGCGGTATCCTGGACGGCCAGCTTTCGCTGGACCATTTCTGGGACGAGATGCGCCGCTACTACGCCTGCATCGTGGGCAAATACGGCGCCCCCGTACAGAAAGCCCTCCAAAAACTGAGCGGCCTTCCCATCGAAACGATCTGCTCGACGCACGGCCCCGTATGGCAGCAGGAAATCGGGCGCGTAATAGGTATCTACGATCGGTTGAGTCGCTACGAAGGCGAACCGGGTGTGGTGATCGCCTATGGTTCGATGTATGGCAATACGGCCCGGATGGCCGAGAAAATCGCTCGGGAGCTGGCCGTACAGGGTGTAAAAAACATCATCGTTTACAACCTTTCGTATGCCGACATTTCGAATGTCATCCGCGACATTTTCAAATACGACACGCTGATCGTGGGTTCTCCGACCTACAACGGCGAACTCTTCCCCGAAGTCGGGTCCCTGCTGCAAAAAATCAGCGAACGTTGCATTCCCTGCCGGAAATTCGCCTATTTCGGCTCCTATACCTGGGCTGGAGCAGCGGTACGCCTGCTGGGAGAATTCGCCCAGAAAATGAAATGGAAGGCCATCTGCCAGCCGACAGAAATGAAACAGGGATACGACGATCAGGGGGCACAATGCTGCACGGCACTTGCCAAAGCCATTGCCGAAAAAATCCGGTAGAAAATCCCGATTCGTCCGCAATAAACAGGGACGGTGCCGTCATTGGCACCGTCCCTGTTTAGTTTCTATCTCTTTCCGAGTCCTGCGACACGCGGCACAAGCCCCTATCTCATCACCTTTACGACCGCCTTTTTGATCCGTCCCCGACCGATCATCGGAGCATGGGCATCCTCGGGACCGAAAACGACGAACTGTCCGGGCCTGATCCCGACGAAAAGCTGCGGCCGGTCTGCAAAAAACCGAATGTCTTCTTCCGCATCGAAAGGCCCCCGGGGAACACGGCACTCCCGACGCTCCCGCCAACCCATCGTTTCGACTTCGCCGGCAATCAATACCTGTACGTCGATATATTTATCGTGCACCTCCAGCGAAGCCTCCTCTTCCCGTTTGAGCTCCCCTTCTGTCACTTTCATAAAAATTTCAGCTCCTTCGATCTCGTACCGCCCCGGCTCAAGAGTATTCAAATCGGCCGCTGCGAGGTATTCCAACGCCCGCTTCAACCGGGAATCGGCCCCGCAATAAAAAGCCCAGTTTCTCAATGAATCCAAAATCATAACAACAACTATCTTTTGACCGGCCTCAACCGGACCACGACCGGATAGTGATCCGACAAATCCACATCGTACAAAACCTGGTAATCGAGACACTCCAAATCTTCGGAATAGAGGACGTAATCGATTCGCAAAACATCCATGAATCCGCGGAAGGTATAGGAATACCCCTTACCGCTCGCCCGGAAAGCATCGTCGAGGTCTTGTGCCATCACCCGATAGGTATAGGACATAGGCGTATCGTTAAAGTCACCGCAAACGATCTTACAGCCCGGAGTCGCAGCGATCGCCCGAGCGATCGTGTCCGCCTGTGCCGCCCGCAACATGCTGTTGTCGCGGAACCTGCGGAAGATATTCTTGATTTTCGCTCCGCCAGCGGTATCCGTAAGAAACTGATGCTCCGAAAGATACTTATCGTCATGCACGGTAATTGCGGTCGAATGCAGGTGGTTGTTGAAGATCCGAATCGTATCGTCCCCCACCAGCAGATCCACCCATACCGACTGCCCGTCCTGCTTCATAGGACCCAATATCGAATGAGATTTACCGAGGATCCGGTATTTGGTATAAAGCGCCAGCGGAAATACAGGATCCCGTCTGTTCCCTTCCATAACCACCGTACGATCGTAATCGGATAACAGCGAATCCAACTCTTCGGCCTTGCTCGAGGTACGGTTGAACTCCTGTAAGCAGACAATATCGGGATTCACACGGCGGATCACCTCCGTCACCCCGTCGAAACTCCACTGTCCCCGGTCGTTATAAAAACTGCGAACATTGAAAGTCAGCAGGGTGATCGCCCCCCGGCCGAAGCTCGTCTCTTCGCCGTAATGACGGCGCAACTCCGGCTTCAGGAAGAGCGGCACCTTGAAAAGGCCCGCCAGCAACAGTACGACAAGCGGAAGGGCAATGCGCCACCGCCACCGAATGATCCAGTACAACGTCACCAGCAGGGTGATTACATAAACCGCCGGAGCGACCAACCCCAGCACCGGAAAAATCCAGGTTCGCCCCGGGTGCACGAACGGTGCCAGCAGCGTTACGATCATGGCCGCACCCGTCGCGGCCGAAAGGATCAGCATCACCCCGTTGAACACGCTGCCCGGCAAACTTTTCCGACGTTTCCGGGAAGCACCGTGTCTGTAATCGTCGTAATACTCCCTGCTCATCGATCAATAGCGGATCACCCCTTTGTGTTTCCAATAATAGAGCAGCAGGAATCCCCACAGCATACCGCCGACATGGGCGAAGTGGGCGACACCGTCCATCCGGCCCGAAATGCCGAAGAAAAGTTCGATCACGCCATACACGACCACGAACCACTTGGCTTTCATCGGAATCGGCGGAATGAGCAGCATGATGACCGCATTGGGATGCATCACGCCGAAAGCAAGCAGCAGACCGAACACGGCACCCGAAGCTCCGACCGTCGGCACCATCAGGGCCATCATACCGACATTGCCATAGCGGTATTCCAGCCAGCCGACCAACAGTTGCAACACCCCGGCACCGACGCCGCACACCATGTAGTAGGTCAGAAACCGCTTCGACCCCAACTCGTATTCGAGCGTACGCCCGAACATCCACAAGGCGAACATATTGAAAAACAAGTGGGAAAATCCACCGTGCAGAAACATATAGGTCACCAGCTGGTAGGAATGGAACAGCGGACTCTCGACATTGAAAAGCGCCAGCGCCCCGACGATTCTGTTCCCGACAGGCAGCAGCTCGGTCGCAAGAAGCATCAACGCATTGATGATAATCAGGTTCAGCACTACAGGAGGCGTCGAAGAAAAATATCTGCTATTATTCATAGACAAAGTAAGATTTAGATGCAAATGTAACGATTATATCCCTTCCGGCAACTCTCAGCCAAGTTTATTGCGGATTTCTTCCAACGTGATTTCGGCCATGACCGCCTTGCCCGAAGGCGTGAAGCTGACATTTCCGCCTTCGCAGAGCTGCCCGAGCAGCGATTCGGCCTCCTCCGTCGAAATCGTACGGGACATGCTGCGGGCTCCGCTGCAAGCCATGACAGCGGCGATCTTCTCACGCCGCAACGCCTGAACGTCCACGGGCACGGCGAACTCCTGCAGCAATTCGTAAATCAACCGGTCGATCGTATCGTGCGGAATGTCGGCCGGAACGCCCTTTACCTCGACGGCTCCGCCGCCGCAAAACTCCAGGTCGAAACCCAACGCCGCGAAATCGACGGCATTCTCCTCGAGCAACGCATATTCGTCTTCCGAAAAAGCGAGACGCTCCGGAAAAAGGAGTTGCTGGCTGACCGACGATCCGTTGGTCAAGAGCAACAGATAGTTGTCATACAACACCCGCTCCCGCGCCCGGCGCAGGTCCACGACCACCCATTTGCCGCCGTACAGCGCCGAGGCGTACCCGTTGCCGAGCACCGTCACACCGCTGAAACAGGCCGCAGGGCCATCCATCAGCCGTTGCTGCACCGGTTCCCCGGCAGAAGGAATGAACTCCATTTCGGTCGGAGCGAATCCGGCGGAAGGGATCATCTCGTCGTATCGATCCTCCTTCCCCACGCTCTTTCGGGCAGGCATCTCCCCGTCGTAAGGAGCGTCGAAGCCCGAAAAGTCCACGTCGGGCATCCGTCCCGACACATCGGAAGCGTAATCCGCACGAAAAGGGTTGTAGCTCTCGTTCGACATCGCCTTGGGTTCACGGTAAACGGCCCCCTTGGTCAGCACCGGAATCTCGACACTTTCCGTCTGATCGAAATCCATGAGCGGCACCGCTCCCGTCTTGGCCAAAGTTTCCCGCACGGCAGCGTTGATGATCTGCCACACGGCCTCTTCGTCGGCGAACTTGACTTCGGTCTTCTGGGGATGGACATTGACGTCGATCCGCGAAGGATCGATCGTCAGGTAGAGAAAATAGGAAGGCGAGCAGGTGTCGGGAATCAGCTTCTCGTAAGCCTTCAGGATCGCCTTGAAAAAATAGGGGGAGCGGAAATAACGCCCGTTCACGAAAAGATACTGTTCCGAACTATTGCTCTTCTTGGCGGCAGCGGGACGGCCCACGAAGCCCGTCACCCGCACGATCGACGTGTCGGCATCGACTTCCAGCAGGTTCTGTTTGATATGGCGCCCCACCACATCGACGATCCGCGAAGCCAGCGAAGCAGCGGGCAACCGATAGAGCGGCTGGTCGTTCATCAGCAATTCGAACCCCACCTGCGGATTGCAGAGCGCGACCCGCTGGAACTCGGACTTGATCTGCCCCGTGGAAGTCGTACTCTTTTCGAGGAACTTACGGCGGGCAGGCACGTTGTAGAACAGATTGCGCACATAAAACTGCGACCCCACGGGACAAGCCGCGAGGGTCTGCGAAACGAACTCGCCGCCATTGACCGTCGTGAGCGTACCCACTTCGTCCTCCGCCTGGCGCGTACGCAGCTCCACCTGCGACACGGCGGCGATCGACGCGAGCGCCTCGCCCCGGAAGCCGAACGTCTTGAGCGCATAAATATCGTCCAGCGAAGAGATCTTGCTGGTAGCATGCCGGTCGAAAGCCATACGGGCGTCGATGGGCGACATGCCGCAACCGTCGTCCACGATCTGAATCAGCTCCTTGCCGCCGTCCCGGAAATTGACCTTCACGCTGCGGGCTCCGGCATCGATCGCATTCTCCATCATCTCCTTCACCACCGACGACGGACGGTTCACCACCTCACCGGCGGCAATCTGGTTCGCAACGACCTCGGGCAATAATTTGATACGGTCAGCCATTACTCCTCATAATCGTTAGGGACGACCGTAATCGGAGTGTAGGGATTGAACTCCTCGGTCTGCGGGGTTTTGGGTTTCTGCATATCGGAAATGAACGCGACCACACGCGGATAGCCGAACACCATAAGCAAAAGTACCAGCGCCACCAGTACGACCATCATCCACATACGGCCGGAGCCTCGCGACATCTCTTCGCGGCGGCGGGCTGCCCGGGCCTGACTTTGCGTACGGATATACTGTCCCGGCTTATACTCTTTGCCCGCATCCTCGGCACGTTCGCCGCGCAGCTCGGCACGACGCCGGTCGCGCTCCTCTTTCTCGGGATCGTAGTAACGCGGCAGGTAGTTGAATTTATTGGCGTGTTTCTTAAACGGCGTAAAACCGGACATAAAATTCTGTTTTTTAAGGTAAAGACAGCAGCGGTCCGCACAAGGCTCCGAATCGACGAATCGCACCGGCACGCTTCATCGTCATCCGCAAAAAATACGGAGCCGGCAACACATCGTGTTTCGCCCGATCGGAATGCATCCGTCCAAACCGGTTATTTCTTCGGTAAAGATACGAAAAACTCCCGGAATAACCAGCCATGTCACTCCGGGAGATCTGACTTTTCGACCATAGATTACCGGAAGAAACTCTTCATCCTGTCGAAAATGTTGTGTCCTTTGGACGCCTCGGCCCGCTGGAAGGAAGGCTGTGCGGCCAGTTGCTCCACCAACCGCTTCTCCTCGGCATTGAGCTTGGCGGGGACCGTAACATCCACCACGACCAGTATATCGCCGCGTCCGTAACCGTTCACGTCGGGCAAGCCCTTGCCGGCCAGCCGCAACACCTTGCCCGCAGGCGTACCCGGCGCGATCTTGATCCGCGCCCGGCCATCGACCGTCGGAACCTCGACCGAACCGCCGAGCAAAGCCGTCGGAACCGTAATATTCAGATTATGGATCAGGTCGTTGCCATCGCGTACCAGTTCCGGATTGTGCTCCTCCTCGATCACCACCTGCAAATCACCGTTCACACCGCCGTGACGAGCCGCATTTCCCTTGCCCGACACCGTCAATACCATTCCATCGCCCACACCGGCCGGAATCCGAATCTCCACCACCTCGGAGCCTTTGATCGTCCCTTCGCCCTTGCACTCGTCGCAGGGATTGGTAATCACCTTGCCCGTACCGCCGCACGTGGGACACACGCTCTGGGTCTGCATCCGACCGAAAAAGGTATTTTCGACACGATTCACATACCCCGCTCCGTTGCAGGTCGAACAAGTCGAATAGGAGTTGGCGTCCTTGGCTCCCGTACCTCCGCATTTAGGACAGGCGATCTGCTTGTTGATCTTGAGCTTCTTGACCGTTCCGGCAGCGATCTCCGCCAGGGTGAGCTTCACCCGCACACGGATATCCGTACCACGGCTTACGCGACGGCCGCCGCTCGAAGAGGTCCGATAACTTCCGCCGCTGAAATGACCCCCGAAAATATCGCCGAACTGCGAGAAGATGTCCTCCATCGAGAACCCGCCGCCGAATCCGCCGAACCCGCCGCCGGCTCCGGCCGCACCGCTCATTCCGGCATGGCCGAACTGATCGTATCTGGCTCGCTTTTCGGGATTGGAGAGCACATCGTACGCCTCGGCCGCCTCCTTGAACTTCTCCTCGGCCTCCTTATCCCCCGGATTCTTGTCCGGGTGATACTTGATAGCCGCCTTTCGGTAAGCTTTCTTTATCTCATCCGCGTTGGCGTTCTTCGCCACGCCAAGCACTTCGTAGTAATCTCTCTTTTCTGCCATAGTATTCGAATGCCGGACTTCGATTCCGGCTCAATATTCTTTTTCAATAGTCGTATTTTCACACTCTACGCTCGGCACAATAGTGCGCGACGGAGCAACTCCGCGCCCGTTAAACGAAAACGCCCGTTACTCTCCGACGACCACTTTCGCAAAACGCAACACCTTGTCGCCCATCTTGTAACCGGGCTGTACCACATCGACGATCTTGCCCTTCTTCTCCTTCCCGGCATCGAAACGGGCCACCGCCTCGTGGTGATCGGTATCCAACTCCAGTCCGAGCGCCTCGATCTCCTTCACATTCTGTTTCTTGAGCGTTTCCCGGAACTTCTGTGCGATCAATTTCACACCCTCACGAAGCGCCTCCAGGTCATTGCTCTTCTCGATCGCTTCCAACGCCCGCTGCAAATCATCCATCAGAGGCAGGAAATTCTTCACGCACTCGGCGCTTCCGCTCTGCACCAGCTCCATCTTCTCCCGCAGCGTGCGCTTGCGGAAATTGTCGAACTCGGCCTGCAAACGCAGGTACTTGTCCTGCCACTCCGCAATCTCCGCCTCCCAGTCGCGCGAAGGCAACTCCTCCGAAGCCGCTTTCGGTGTATTCCTATCCCCTGCCATTGTGTCAGCATCGGCAGAGCTTTCATCTGTCACATTGGCACACGGCTCCCCGTCGCAGGAGGGATACCCATCGCCCGCCGCGAAGCCTTCGTCGCCGCCAACCGCTTCATTATAAACTTTTTCCTTGTCCATATCTGATGTATTATTTGATTTTCCACTCCTCTATTGTCCAAAATATATACCAACCGGCAGAAGCATCAGCCCAAAATGAAAATTGCAGGCCGTTTATCCATTTCCGGCAGCAGGGCCGAGCGCCACTCACGAACCGTCAGCGTGCGGATATACTCCTGCGGCGAGGTAATATCGACGGCCAGCGTAAGCCGCGTATCGGGGGCGCATACCTCGAGCAACTGCCCGAGCAGCTTCGCATTCCGGTAAGGAGCCTCGATAAAAACCTGCGACTGCCTCTCGCCGGTCGCACGCCGTTCCAGCGTCCGGATCGCCCGGGCCCGTTCGGGCGGTTTGACCGGCAGATAGCCGTTGAAGGCGAACGACTGTCCGTTCAACCCCGACGCCATCACTGCCAGGATGATCGACGAAGGACCGATCAAAGGCACCACGCGGATTCCGAGCCGGTGACACCGGGCCACCGCCAGGGCCCCGGGATCGGCCACTCCCGGCACACCCGCCTCGGAGATCACTCCGGCAGAACGCCCCGCAAGAATCGGACGCACCATCTCGTCCACAGCCCGGGCATCGGTCGTATGCTCGTTCAGCTCCCGGAACTCCAGGCTGTCGATCGGACGGCCGATGCCCGCCTTCGACAGAAAACGCCGCGCCGAGCGGACATTCTCCACGATGAAATAATCCAGCGAGTCGATCACGGCCCGGTTCGCCGCCGGCAGCACGTCCCACACGGGCGTATCCTCGGCGATCGGACACGGAATCAGGTAAAGCGTACCCGGCTGTCCCGGTTTTCGTTCCTGCGACATATCTTCATTCCATTTATCGAAAACCCCGCCTCTGCCACCGCCCCGGCATCCGGCTCCGTCGGGATTCTCTTTTTTACTCTTTGCTGTAAATCCGTTTCACACGGCCCGACACGGAGGTCATCACCTCGTAAGGGATCGTGTCGAGTACGCGGGCCATATCTTCGGGCGTATTGCCCGGCACTGCGGAGAAGATCACCACCTCGTCCCCCTCCTCCACGCCGGGAATGTCGGTCACGTCGATCATACAACTGTCCATGCAGACGCGGCCCACGATCGGCGCGGGCCGCCCCGCGACCAGCATCGACCACCGGCCGCACCCCAGATGACGGTCCAGTCCGTCGGCATACCCCATCGGCACGGTAGCCGTCACGCTGTCACGCGTCAGCTTCCCCGCCCGGCCGTAACCGACGGCTTCGCCCGCCGACAGGTGCTTGAGCTGCACGATACGGCTTTTGAGCGTCGAAACGGGTTTCAGCTCGTCGTTATGCTCGAAGCCGAAACCGTAAAGTCCCAACCCCAGACGACACATGTCGAACTGCGCCTCGGGGAAACGCTCGATCGCCGCCGAATTGGCCGTATGGCGAAGCACCGGATAGGGAAGCGCCGCAGCCAGGCGGCCGCTCATACGGTCGAAACGGGCGATCTGCTCCCGCGTATAACGATCCTCTTGGGGCATATCGGAACAGTTCAGGTGCGAAAAGATTGTAGCGACCTTCACCGACGGAGTTTCGCCCAGCGTTTCGGTCAGCCTCTCCAACTCCCCTTCCATAAAACCCAACCGGTGCATCCCCGTATCGAGCTTGATATGGATCGGGTAACTCTCCTCTCCGACCCGTTCGACGGCTTTCGAAAAAAACGCCAGCGAACGGAAATTGTATATTTCGGGCTCCAGCCGGTGAGCGACCATCAGATCAAAACTGCCCTCGTCGGCATTCAGAACGACGATCGGCATTCTAATTCCCCGCTCGCGGAGCAGTACCCCTTCGTCGGCGAAAGCTACGGCCAGGTAATCGACCCCCTGATGCTGGAGCATCTGGGCCACCTCGAAATCCCCTGCGCCGTAGCTGGCCGCCTTGACCATCGCCACGAGCCGCACTCCGGGACGGAGCCGCGCACGGAAATAATTCAGGTTGTGGATCATGGCATCGAGATCGACCTCCAATACCGTCGTATGGCTCTTGCGTTCAAGCGCATGACTCACCCGCTCGAAGCGGCTGTCGCGGCTGCCCTTGATGAGCACCACGCGCCCGGCCACATCGTCGCGGCGCAGGTTGCGCAACAGCTCGTCGGTCGTGCGGTAAAAGGCGCTGTCGCAGGCGAAATTCGCCCCGGCATTTCGAATACGGTCTCCCACGCCGATCAGACGGCTCACTCCGGCGGCGGCCACCAAGCGGGCCACCTCGCCGTAAAGCACTCCGTCCTCGACGCCGCTCTGCTCGATATCCGAAAGAATAAGTGTCATGGGACGGCCGGCAGCCATATTATGCAGGTAGTCGAGCGCAATGGAGAGGGAGTTGATGTCCGAATTGTAAGCGTCGTCGATCAGCAGCGAACCGTTGATTCCCTCCTTCAACTCGAGGCGCATCGCCACGGGCCGAATCCGGCCGAAATCGGGGTCGGGAAAGCCCATCACCCGACAGAACGCCCCGACCAACTGGGCATCGACACGCCCGGCCCCGCTCTCCAGAACCCCTGCGGGCAACTGCTCCGGCAGCGGATATTCCACAGCGTCCTGCAACTGCCGGCCGCCGTATAACGTGCGGATCATCCGTTCGAGCAGGGAGGAGCCACCATGATAAATAATGGTTCGCGCTCCCTTCGCCAGCACCAACTTTTCGGCACTCTTCTCCTCGAGCGAGGTGAAATTTTCCTGGTGCGCCTCGCCGATCGAAGTGAAAATCACCGTATCGGGACGGATCATCCGCTCCAGACGCACCATTTCCCCGGGACAGGAGATCCCCGCTTCGATCAACGCCAACTCCTCGTCCCCTTCGATCATCAGCAGCGAGAGCGCCACGCCCAACTGCGAATTATAACTTTTCGGCGACCGGAAATATTTGACGCCGGCAGGAATCTGCTGGGCGATCCACTCCTTGACCACGGTCTTCCCGTTCGAACCCGTGATACCGACCACGCGCCCCTTGAACCGAGTCCGGTGATGGGCCGCAAGCTGTTGGAGGGCAGCGATGGCGCTCGGAACCACCACGCAGCCGCAACCGGCCGGAAGCTGCGTCTTCCGCTCCGCAAGAAATGCCTTCACATCCCGGCGAACCATCTCGCCGATAAAGGCGTGGGAGTCGTGATTGGTACCTTTCATGGCCACGAACAGCGGCTCCTCGCCGAACGAACAGTTGCGGCTGTCGGTAAGCACCCGTGCCACCGGCAAATCCTCCCCGATGAGTTCGCCCCCGCAAATGCGGGCGATTTCCGATAACATGTATTTCATGTCGTATCTTTCCTTTACATAACTGCCGTCAATCCATACGCAGAGTCACCACCGTAATCCCCGCTCCGCCCCGGTCGGCATGTTCGTCCGCAGCCCGTTCGACCTCCGGCACCGTGCGCAGATAACGGCGGATCTCCTCCTTGAGCGCCCCCGTCCCCTTGCCGTGCAGGATCGTGACCGTGCCGACGCCGACCATGATCGCATCGTCGATAAAATCCCGCACCTCCTCCAATGCTTCGGCGGCACGCAGGCCCCGCACGTCGATATGATCCTTGAAATTGAGCTTGCGGGCCGACACATCGACCGATACCACCGTGCGCGGCTGAACGGGCCTGGTCGCCTGTTTGAATTCGGCGCCCGAGATCACGACGAGCGAACTTCTATCCACCGTCGTAAGAATCTGTCCGAATGCCACCTGCGCCTTCCGGCCCTTGATCGAAAGCACCACACCGGGAATATCCTGCCCGGCGATCTTCACCTTCGAGCCGACCTCCGCCTCGCGGGGTTTCTCCGGCACGGCAGGCTGTGCGACCTCCGGAGTCTCGCCGGCCTGCTGTCTGCGCTCGGCACGACGCTGGCGGCGGCGTTCGAGTTTCTCCATTTCGCGGGCCACCCGTTCGTCGTGCGCCGCATCCGCTGCATCCGTCCTCTCCACCTTGTCCCGAAAATCGTTCAACTCCTTACGGGCCAACTGGGTAAGCTCCTTCTCAGCCTGCGCTTCGCGGATCGTCCGAATCGTATTCTCAATCTGACGGTTGGCGTCGGCGATCATCCGCTGCGCCTCCTCCTTGGCCTTTTTCAAGATTTCCGAGCGCTCCTGCCGGATGCGCGAAAGCTGGTCGGCATAGGTCTGTTCCAGCTCCTCGACCTTGCGGTCGGCGATCCGGATGCGGTCGCGCTTCTGCTCCCAGTAATGTTTGTCACGGGCGATTTCACGCAACTGTTTCTCGAGGTTGATATGATCGCTACCGGCCTTTTCGCCCGCATCGCGGATAATATCCTCCGGCAACCCGATCTTGCGGGCGATCTCCACCGCGAACGAACTGCCCGGCTTGCCGATCTCGAGCCGGAACAGCGGCCGGATATTCTGCACGTCGAACATCATCGCTCCGTTGGCGATTCCCTCGGTGTTCGACGCATAATACTTAATGTTGGCATAGTGGGTCGTAATCACCCCGTAACAGCCTTTGCTGCGGAGCCGATCGAGGATCGACTCCGCGATCGCCCCGCCGATGATAGGCTCCGTACCCGAGCCGAACTCGTCGATAAGCACCAGCGTCCGGTTCGAAGCTCCGGCGAGCATGTTCTTCATATTGAGCAGGTGCGACGAATAGGTCGAAAGATCGTCGTCGATCGACTGCTCGTCCCCGATGTCGATCATCAGGTTGCGGAACAGGGGCAGCTCCGAATTCTCCGATGCCGGAACCAGGAATCCGCACTGGAACATATATTGGATGATGCCCGTAGTTTTCAGACACACCGACTTGCCGCCGGCATTCGGCCCCGAAATCACCAGGATATGACGCCGTTTGTCGAGTTGCAAATCGAGCGGCACGACCTCCTTGCCCTGCGCCCGGAGCGTCTGCTGCAACAAGGGATGCCGCGCATTGCGCAGCACCAGCCGGTCGTCCGTCGAAACGATCGGTTTCACCGCTCCGTTGGCAACGGCCCAGCGGGCTTTGGCACGGATCATATCCAGATCCGAAAGATAGTCGCCGATCAGCGCGATCCGATCCGCTTCGGGGCGGATCGAGTCGGTGAAAGCCGAAAGGATCCGCACGATCTCGCGCCGCTCGGCGTACTCCAGCTCCTTGAGTTCGTTATTGATTTCGACAACCTCGACCGGCTCGACGTAGAAGGTCTTGCCCGTGGCCGATTCGTCGTGGATGAAACCCTGCAACTTGCGTTTATTGGCCGCTGCGACCGGAATCACCGCCCGGCCGTCGCGGATCGAAAGCATCGCGTCGGCCTCCACGATACCGGCTTTCTTGGCATTCGACAACACCTGCTGCAGGCGTTTGGCGGCCTGTCCCTCCCGTTCGCGGATCATCCGCCGGATCTGCTGCAACTCCGGCGAAGCGTCGTCCCGGATCTTGCCGTACTGATCGACGATACCGTCGATCGCCCGAACGATCTCCGGGAAAGCCTCGATCCCCCGGCTGCGGAACCGCAACTCGGGGTACAACTCCTCTCCCCGCCCCAGGATAAAACCGGCGATCGCCCCCGCCGAAGCCAGCGCCCGGCGCAGCAACACGACCTCCTCGACTTCGAGGAAACTGCCTTCGATCTTCAGTTTGGAAAGGATATAATCGACATCGACGAACTCGTCGTCCGGAAAGTCCCGTTCCATCTCCAGCAGACGGCGCATCTCGTCCGCCAGCGCCAGCCGCCGCTCGACATCGGCCTGCGAAGTGCTGAATTGTTCGGCGCACAACCTTTCCTGGCCGCCGCGAATCGTACACAGCGCCGCGACCTGCTCGCGCAGCCGGTCGAAACCGACTTTCTGTTCAAAGTTCGCCGGATAGATCATCGCACAGAGAAAACATTCGAAACTATCGGGCCGCTTTCAGGGCCTTGAGCGAATCGCGCCGGGCATGTTTCGCCTCTTTTTCCTGCTGCTTGCGGTCGGCCTTTTCGGGATCGCGGCCGAACAGCGAGAAATGGACGTAACGGGCAGGATGGGCCTGCAAGTTGGCCAGCAGCGACGCCAGGTTCGCAGTTGCCTCGTTGAGCGATTCGTACAAACGGGGATCGCTGACGAGCTGCCCGACAGTCCCCTCCCCGGCATTGACACGGGCCAGGATCGCATTGAGGTTCATCAGAGTCGAATCGAGCGCCCCGGCCAGATTCTCACGCTGTATTTGGTCGGTAAAATTGCTTAAATTCAGGATAATACTGTCCATACGCGGAGAGTTCTCGCCGAGCATCTCCGAAAAACGGGTCAAATTCGCCACGGCGCTCTCCAGATTCGCACGCTGCGACAGCAACATACCGTTTACGCTGCCCGTAATCGAATTCAGGTGCGACATCGTACCTTCGATATTCGCGGCGTTCTGCTCCATAATCAGATTCAGGTTATCCATCGTGCGGCTCAAATCCCCCACGACCTGCGACATCTTCTGCTTGAAAAATTCGAGTTCCGAACCGGCCATATCCATCAGGCCCTTGCTGCGGCTCGAACAGAGGGTGTCCCCGGATTGCAGGTAGGTCCCGGCATCGCCCAGAGCGATTTCGATCGCTTTGGCGCCCATGATGCTGTTGCTGTAGATCCGGGCTTCGGAATTGGACGGAATCCGGTATTTCCGCTGGATCGTCAGTTGGAGTACGACCTCGTTACCGATCGAAGGATCGAACGAAATATCCGTCACGGCTCCCACCTTCACGCCCCGGATCAGAATCGGCGAAGCGTTCTGCACGCCATCGACCTGGTCGTAAGCGGCATAATAGACCGCGTTGCGACTGAAGATGTCGAACCCCTTCAGAAAGCGGATACCCGCCCAGAGGGCACCGATCATCAGCACGGCGAAAATGCCGATCTTAACTTCTCTTCTCATATACCTGTTTTTTTCGTTTTATTTACTGTACGATCCGGTCGCCCCGACAACTCACCACGAACGCATCGCGGAACTCCCTGCGCACCTCGGCCAACTTGGTTTCGGCCTGCTTGCGGGTCTCGAAATGCCCCACACAATACTTATACCTGAACCGGCCGCCGGTAACGAACTCCGTGACTTTTCCCCGGTAACTTTTGAACTGCCGGTCCTTGAGCGGCACGCGCTTGGCGCTGGCGATCAACTGCACGGCATAAAACGTCTTCTCCTGTTTGGCTTTCCCGGTTTTGACACTACCCTTATCCGCTTTGTCCGAAGCGGCAGCCGGAGCCGGCTCCGCAACATCGGCATCGGCCTGTTCGTAAATGGCATCGTCATCGACAAGCAGCGTACCCCGTACGAAAGCGACGTAATCCTTCACCGCATCGCACAGCGCACGTGCGATTTGAGCCTGCCCCTTCGCCGAATTCATATAAGCATACTCCTCCGAATTGGAAAGGAAACCTATCTCGGTCAGGATACCGGGCATATCGGTAGCATAAAGCACTTTGAGCGGCTGCCGCTTCACACCGCGATTGTGCCGCCCGGACTTGACGTAATGTTTCTGCACCAGACGGGCCATCGCTTCGCTGTATTCACCATAGGTGAACTGCAGGTTCTGGATATAAGCCCGAACGATCGCCGCCGTCTTCTCGTTCGACATATCGAGCAGCTCCTCCTGGTTGTTATAATAGAGGGCCCGCTCGTTGGCGTTCTTCTCCAGCGGACTCTCACCCATAATCAGGGTTTCGACTCCCCGTGCCGACGCCGATGCCGCAGCATTGGTATGGATCGAAATGAACAGGTCGCCGCCCGCCTTGTTGGCGATATCGGCCCGAGCCTGCAAATCCTGGGTCAGACTTTCGGAAAACTGCTTGTCCGTCTTACGCGTGTAAACCACTTTCAACTGGGGGATCTCCTTCTCGATCAAGGCCCCGAGCTTCAGAGCGATCTGAAGGTTGAGATCTTTCTCATAAACGCCTCTGTAATGAGCTCCCGGAAACTTCGGCCCCCCGTGCCCGGCATCGATTACGACGACCCGCACGCCCTGTGCAATATTCTGCGCGGCAACTCCGTTGAAAGAGAGTGTCGCAATCAAAAACAGGGCAACAAGAAAAAGCGATTTCCGCATAGCAAAAGTGGCTGAAAATTTAACGGTTCTGAATTTTTTACCTATATTTGCCGGATGTTAAAACCCCCGCACTGAGGCCTTCGGAGCCATTTTCGGGCGGTTTTGCCGACTTGTCGGCAAAGGTATGATTTTTTTTGGAATTTTGGACAGGCTAAAGGCAAAATATATCTTCTCGGGAGCACTCCTGCTGCTCTTCCTGCTTCCGATGCTCGGCATGGCGCTGCCGGGCGGAGTGCAGCATCCCGCGACACCCGAACGCCAAACACCGCCCGACAGCACTCCGACGCAAGCCGTACAAAAATCCCGCCGCGAAACCCGCCGGGAGATTCGGCGCCTTCAACGGGAAGCCGACCGCCCCCCGACCGCCGAAACACGTACGGAAGAGGAGCAGGATTCGCTTTTCGACACCAGGATCGACTCGATCTTCGGAGCGCCTCCCCTCTCGCCGATCGCCCCCGCCGACAGTACGGCTCCCACCGGCAACGACTCGCTGCTGCGCGATTCGTTGCGTCAGGACACGACCCGGAAAAAATCTTTCCTGGACGACATCATCAGCGGCAAAAACCAGGACTCGCTCTACTACGACGTACGCAACCGCACGGTCTATATCTACAACCAGGGTGATATCAACTACCAGAACATGAATCTCAAGGGAGATTTCATGCGGGTCAATATGGACGAAAAGATCATCTACGCCCACGGCAAGCGCGACACGATAGACGGCAAACCGACAGTTACCAACCCCACTTTCACCGAAGGAGCCGCCAATCCCTACACGATGGACACGATCACCTACAACATCGGCAGCAAAAAGGCGAAAATCAAGGGCGTGGCGACTCAGGAGGGCGACGGCTGGCTGATCGGCAACAATGTCAAAAAGATGGACGACAACACCATCCACATCCAGGACGGCAAATACACCACCTGCGACCAGACGGACCACCCCCACTTCTACCTGGCGATGACCAAGGCGAAGGTGATTCCCGGCAAGAAAGTGGTCACGGGTCCCGCCTACCTGGTCCTGGAAGACGTTCCCATCTACTTTCCGCTGCTGCCCGAGGGTTTCTTCCCGCTCAGTTCCGGCCCCAAGTCGGGTCTGCTGATGCCGACTTTCGGCGAGGAATCGACCAAGGGATTCTACATCCGTGACCTGGGCTACTACTTCACGCTCGGACAGCACATGGACCTGGCCATCCGGGGCGGCATCTACACCCTCGGATCGTGGGAGGCATCCGCCATGTCGCGCTATATGAAGCGCTACAAGTATAACGGCACTCTGAATTTCAACTACTCGAACGTCCGTGTCGGCGACAAGGGCGAACCCGACTTTCTCCAGCAGAACAACTTCCAACTCTACTGGCAGCATACGCAGGACCCCAAGGCCAACCCGGGCTCGACCTTCTCCGCCTCGGTCGATTTCCGTACCAGCGGCTATAACCGCTATTCGGCCACCAACCTGAACCAGGCGCTCCAGACGCAGACCAGTTCGACGATCTCCTACTCGAAAAGCTGGCTCGGCACCCCGTTCTCCCTTTCGGCCAACATGTCCGTTTCGCAGAACTCGCAGAGCGGAACGCTCTCGATCGCCCTGCCGAACGTCGTCTTCAACGTTTCGACCTTCTACCCCTTCAAACGCAAGGAGGCGATGGGCAAGCAGCGGTGGTACGAAAAGATTTCGCTCCGCTACACCGGCAAGTTCAACAACAAGGCCAACGCCAAAGAGTCCGAAATCTTCACCAAGGAAACACTCCAGAACATGCAGTACGGCTTCGAGCATAGCATTCCCATCTCGGCGACGTACAACATCTTCAACTACATCAACTTCGGACCTACGATCAACTACACCGAAAAGTGGTATTTCAAAAAACAGGAGCAGGTTTGGAACCCGGTGCTGAACCGCATCGACAAACTCGACCCGGAGTACGGGTTCTACCGTCTGTACAACTACAACTTCAGCCTGCAGGCCTCGACGATCATCTATGGCCGCTACGAGGCCAAGAAGAAAACGCGCAAGGTACAGGCGATCCGCCACACGATCACCCCGACGGTGAGCTTCTCCTACGCCCCCGACTTCTCCAAGCAGAAATACGGCTACGTAAAGACCGTGCAGAGCGATACGCTGGGTAATTTCAAGACCTACTCGCCTTTCGAAGGGAGCATCTTCGGCGTGCCCAGCTCCGGTCAGTCCATGGCTATCAACGCCTCGCTCTCGCAGACGCTCGAAATGAAGGTGCTCAGCAAACGCGATACCTCGGGTATGAAGAAGATCAAACTGATCGACGAACTCCGCATCGGACAGGTATCCTATAACTTCCTGGCCGACTCCATGGGACTTTCGAACATCCCCATTTCGCTGCGTACTACGGTCTTCCAGAACTTCGGCATCAACATCAGCGCCACGCTCGATCCCTACCGGGTCACACCGCAGGGCCAGCGTATCAACAAGCTCTTTTTCCCCGGCCGCGTAGTATCGGCCAGCACCTCGTTCGGCTATACGTTCCAGTCCCGGCAGGATAACTCCACCCCGGCGATCAACGACATCAACAGCGCCCCGATCGATCCGGCCTACGCCAATCCGTTCTACGACCCTTACGGGCAGATGAACCCTGCGCTCCGACGACAATACATGACCCAGGCCTATTACGACTTCTCGCTACCCTGGAACCTGGGATTCAACTATACGGTCAGCTACTCCGCATCACCGACCAACAACGGCACGACGGGCTACCAGAAAAACATCACCCAAACGCTCGGCATCAACGGCAGCGTTACGATTCTGCCAAAAATGGGCATAACATTCCAAGGCGGTTACGACTTCCAGGCCAAGGAGCTGACTCCGGCCTCCATCACCATTTCGCGCGACCTGCATTGCTGGCAAATGTCGTTCGCGTGGGTCCCCTTCGGCCACTATCAGAGCTGGAGTTTCAACATCGGCGTCAAAGCGGCTTCCCTCGCCGACCTGAAATACGACAAAAGCCAGAGCATGTTCGACAACCTGTATTGATTTTCCGCGTCGTTCCCTTCCACCTCCGGAATATAAAGATTCTGTGAAATTTAGTTTTTTCCTACTCTTTTACATAAATATTCCCTACATTTGTACGTAAACATTTCAGAGCAAGAAAAAACTCTCAAACATAATACCTCTATGATTATGAAAAAACACTACGAATCTACGGTTAAGGGGGGGGGAACTTCGTACTCCGCTCCTTCGGTTGAGATCCTCAGCATCTCGATCGAGAAAGGTTTTGCCAACAGCACTGTCCTGGACTATGGCGGAGCCGGCGAAGCAGGGAATTTGGAGGAAGGAAACAGTTACGATTATTAAAATCTCCGCCCTATGAAAACACTGTTTAAATCTTTAATGCTCATTGCGGTTGCTGCAATGACTTTTACCTCTTGCTCCAAAGATAACGGTATCGACAACGGAGGCTCCGAAGGTCCGATGGTCCAACTGACCCTCCGTGCAGGCAACCCCGAAATAGTTGCGGCAGTATCCGATAGCCGCACCGAACTGATTGCCGGAACACCCTATTGGTCTGTAGGCGACAAGATCGGTGTCAGCACAAATGGTACTTCTACCAACTATATGTTTACGAACACAGCCGAAGACGCTGCCAAAACTACGACATTTACCGGTTCGACAACGGTATCTTCGACCATTTACACCTACTATCCGTACACAAGCAACGGCGTGGGTAACGGAGCGGACGGAGCAACGGGCGCAAAAATAGACATTCCTGTTAATCAGAATCCTTCGGCTACGTCTTTCGACGGCAAAGCAGACTTGCTGGTAGGCAAGCCCCTCACGCTGGCAGCCGAAGGCACAACAGTTGCCGATCTGCAATTCGCACGTGTAGGCGGTATCGTCAAAGTCATTCTGAAAGACAATTCGACAGACAAAAAACTCTCTGATCAGCACGTGAGCACCCTCTCGGTAACGACCGACGGTACGAACTACCTGGCCGGCCGAGTTTTGCTCGACGTTGTAAACAGCAAACTCTATGAGCCTTATTACAATCAATCGAATTCGGTTACAGCAAACTACACCGCTGAAACACAATACGAAATCAACGGTACGAACGCTGCATTCTTAAGTGTTTATCCCCGTACGCTGGAAAACGGCTCCAAACTGACTATCGAAGCCTCGACCGAGGGTTATTCGATCAAAAAGGAGATTTCCCTGACAAATATGCTCGAAATTCTTGCCGGAAAAGTTACGACGCTGAATATCACTCTGACCGATGAAAACATAACAGCATCCGCAAGCGGTTTGGCTCTTCCGTTCAAGGACGACTTTGCATGGGTAAACGAATTATCAGGAACTGCGGCCCTGACAATCGATCAGTACCCTTCGAATGCAGACCAAGTGGCACTCTACACTGCAACGGATTACACCTATCCGGAGGCTCCGGCGCTCAAACTCGGATCGAGTAAGCAACGCGGTTTCTTCACCACGACGGACCTCGACCTTTCCCGAGCATTTACGGTAATCGTTCGTGCCAAAACATTCTCTTCGGACGAATCGGCGCTGCAAGTTACTGCTGGCGAAGCCATTAAAACTTCCGACAATCTGACCGCCGATTACAAATACTATGCGTTCGAGTTCGATGCGCAGTCGGCCAAATCCAAAGTCAAAGTGGAAGTAACCGGCAAACGCGGCTATATCATCGACTTTCAGGTAGTCGAGGGACACGGAGTCGCTCTGCCCACCGTACTGACGATTACCAGTCCGACGACCGTCACCGCACTCGGTACGGGCGAAACGCTCACGATGACCTATCTCCTCGAGAACCCGGTGGCGGGAATAGCGACCCCGACCGCCAGCACAACGAATAGTTGGATCCACGATTTCGACTACGGAACTGCAGGTGAAATCTCGTTCGTGGTCGATAAGAACGAAGGAGAGAAACGCACGGGTACGATCAATATTTCCTACAACGATCTTCCCGCACAGCAGATCACGATAAACCAAGCTGCAAGTGGAGGAGCTCCCAAAGAATATACAGTAACACTCGATGTAAATAACTTCAAAGCACTGACCAGTGGTAGCGGCTATGCCGTATTCAACGGCGATCATACGTTCATGGCCACAGCATCCGACGGCAGCGAATACGAAGTCGTATTCAATACCAACCAATTTATGATACAATCCGGGAAAGTCCAGGGTCAGAAGAACAATGGAGTGATCTACAACCAAACCAACCTCGGCAAAATCACCTCGGTAGTCATCACGACCTTATCCGGCCCTGTCACCATGTACGAAGGTCCGGCAAAACAGCCGAAAGATACCACGATAGAAGGAGCGAATGGAACCTACACATTCTCGGGAAACAACGGATTTATGCAGCTCACCGCAGGTAGCAAAACTGTGACATTCGATTCCATGACCATCACCTTCACCTTGTGAAGCGGGGGAGGGGATGTCACCCCAGACCCTACCCCGGGAATTGCCACACCGAGCGTAAGCGACATAACTTCGAGTACAGCGAAGGTTTCCAGTAGTCTGACCGACGCCGCTTACGCAACCGAGGTGCAGTTCTTCTATTCCGCAACGAACGGCAGCGACACGGGAAGTGTCGTTGCCGCTGTTGTCGGAAACGAAGCGACCGCCAACCTCTCCGATCTTCTGCCCGCAACGACGTACACGGTTTACGGCGTCGTAACGGCGACCAACGGCTCCACGCCGCAGAGTTCTTCGACAACCTTTACCACCGAAGGAGCACGGACGGATCATGCCGCCTGGTACGAGCTTCCGGCCCGCACGACAGCCGATGAGACGATCACGCAGACGGTTTATCCCGCCTCCGGATCGCAGCGCAACTACACGATGTACTACGACAAATCGACCTACACGGCTTACTGGGTAGCCTATCCGCTCGCAAAAGGACACATGGGAAACGGACGTTCCGACAAATGGCAGCGCAATCCCGGACTGGCCGAATCCGAACAGATCAACGTCTGGTCGAGCAGCTACGGGGTCAATCTCGGAGCTACCACATCGGACGGATATGACAGTTCGAAAGAGTTCTACGCCCGGGGGCACCAGATACCCAACGCCGACCGCAACGGTTCGGACGAATTGGTCGTACAGACCTATTACGCAACCAATTCCACGCCGCAGATTCAGAACAAATTCAACGGCGGTATTTGGCAGCAGCTCGAAAGCGGCGTCCGAAATATCGCTGCGACTACGGACACGGTATATGTGGTGACGGGCGCTATTCTCCAGACCGCAGGCAACCACGAAGCGATCACCTGGATCACACCGAAGTCGGACAGCAAACGATGCCCCGTACCGAACTATTACTACAAAGCGTTGTTGAAAGTCCGGCGCGACGCGTCGAACAAAGTGACGTCGGCCATGACGATCGGTTTCTGGATGGAACACAGGGAGTACTCGAACGATAGCTACACGAACTATGCGACTTCCGTCGCCGAGATCGAACGGCTCACCGGCTTCGATTTCTTCGCCAACCTGCCTGCCGACATTCAGGCCGCAGCGGAGCAAAATTCGAACTGGAACACATTCGCATCATTCTAAACGGGCGAAAAGATCTCCGACACGACAAAACGACACGCATCGAATAGAATGATGCGTGTCGTTTTGTATTATCCATACATCCGAACGGCTTATTCTTCCGAAAAATAATTATCTTTACGAATCGGAAAATCGCCGAATCCGAAAACCGACACTCGAAGCGGATGCAACGAAGAGGCGGGAATATTCCGCCGCCTCCAAAGGAGGCAAACCGCAAATATCCGATCGACGAGGCCCGCGACTGCCCGCGAGGTCCTGCCGAACGCAGAAAACGAAAAAAACACAAAGTCAAAGCCAGGTTCTCCGTCCATTTCCCGCGATCCGGCTCCGTTATGCTACGACTCAAGTCCGAAAACCTCCGGTCGAAACTCCGGCGCATGCCCCTGCTCCGCGCATTGCCGCCGCTCGCGGCCGGCATCCTGCTGGCCGACCACTACGTACTGCCGCTGTGGTTGTTAGTAGGCGGATTCCTCGTCTGCGGTATCCTGGCACTGCTCGCCGACGACCGGGGCGCAAACCTCGCCACCCTGGGAGCCATTCTGCTTTTCGGCATGACTGTCACCGAACTGAGACACACTCCCGCTCCGCCGACCGGCACTCCGGGCGAATACGAAATCGTCGTCCGAGAACGCCTCTCCGAACGGGAAGGCAAAACGGCCTCCGGCACAACGATCCGCGCCCGGCGGAACTCCGCAACCGGAGAATGGCTCCCTGCTGCCGGAAACCTCGTGGTGCGATGCGACTCTTCGAACGCACTGAATCCCGGCGACCGAGCCGTCGTACGCGGCAAAATCTACCCTTTCACCGCCCGTCACGGCGGCTACGGACGGCTGATGACCCGCCGGGGATACGTCGGCACCCTCTACCTGAACCGCTCAAGCCTGCTGCTGAGCGACACCCTGCACCGGGAGCTTTCCCCGAAGCACCTCTCCCTGTTCCTGCACGAACGGGCCGTCGCACGGCTCGACCGTCTGGCCCTGGCACCCGACGAACAGGCCCTCTGCAACGCTATGACGGCCGGGGATCGACGCTCGCTTTCCCCTGCACTCCGTGCGGCCTACTCGCGCAGCGGGACCTCGCACCTGCTCGCCGTCTCGGGATTGCACGTGGGCATCGTCTTTCTGCTCGCCAACCTGCTGCTCTGGTGGCTGCCGCTCTTCCGACACGGACACATCCTGCGCAATATCGCGGTCATCCTGCTCATCTGGCTCTATGCCGCCACGACGGGATTCCCGCCCAGCGTCGTCCGGGCCGCGCTGATGTTCTCCGTCCTGCAATTCGCCCTGGCCTCGTCGTCGGAATACGTCGGGATGAACACACTCGCCGGCGTAGCCTTCGTCATGCTGCTCTTCCATCCCGATTACCTGTTCGACATCAGCTTCCAACTCTCGTTCATCGCCGTCGCCGGCATCATCGCCTGGGGACTCCCCCTCTGCCGCCTCCTGCGAACACGCCGCAAAAGCATCGATATGCTGACCGCAACCCTCGCCATCGGATTTTCAGCGTCCGCTGCGACTGCACCTCTTATCTCCCATACCTTCGGCCAGATCTCGGTCGTCGGGCTGGCACTCAACCCCGTCGTCATCCTGCTCTCCTACGTCGTGGTCGGGAGCTGCACGCTCTGGCTCGTGATCCCGGGAACAGTGCTCGCACCGCTCTTCTCGGAGGTCGCAGGATTCGCAGCCCGGGCACAGAACGAACTGATCCGAGCTGCAGCGGCACTTCCGGCAGCCGCCCTCGACATCCGGCTCACGATGACCCAATGCTGGATCGTTTACGGACTTTTCATCTTCGCAACCCTGCTCCTATGGAGCGCCGAACGGAAAAAATCGGTATCTTCGCTCCCGGAATGATGACTCCGGAACAATACCGACTGCTGCTGACTCCCGAAGTACGGCGTACCGTCGAAGAGCAAATCGGCCGCGACCCTGCGGCGATCGCCCTCGACAAGCGTATTCCGCATGCGGCACTCGTCGCCACGCAGGTCAAATACCTCGCGCGGGCGCGGACGAAACTCCCCTCCTACTACGAAGCCCGCTGCATCCTCCCGCCGCTGGCTTTCGAACAGGCCTCGAGCGAGGCGTGCGCGGCCCGCAAGAGTTGCAGCGGGGAACGGGTGCTCGACCTTACCTGCGGACTGGGCGTCGATGCCCTCTACCTCTCGAAACGCTTCTGCGAAGTCATCACCCTCGAACGGGATGCGACGCTGGCGGCCGTCGCCGGAGAGAATTTCCGGCGGCTGGGCGCAACGAACATACGGGTTATCAACTCCTCCGCCGAGGCGTTCCTCGCCTCGACCCGGGACCACTTCGGCTGGATCTACGCCGACCCCGACCGACGCAGCGCCGAAGGGCGCAAGCTGGTGCGGCTGGAGGATTGTTCTCCCGACATACCGAAGCTGCTGCCGGAACTCCGTCGCATCGCCCCGAATCTCTGCGTCAAGAACTCCCCGCTGTTCGACGTCGGCGAAACATTCCGGCTCTTCGGTCCCTGCCGCACGGAGGTGGTGTCGCTGCACGACGAATGCAAGGAAGTCGTCGTCTATGCCGACGGCACGGGTCCCCTGCTGACGGCCGTTGCGCTCGGACTGGGAGAATTTTCCTGTCCGCCGACCGAAGCCCGTGCAACTCCCTGCGACAAGCCCTTCGATCCGGCCGCTTACCGCTGGCTGCTGATCCCCGACGTAGCGCTTCAAAAAGCCCGGCTGGCGCCGACCTACCTGCAAGGTCGCGCCGACATCTGGAGTCCGAACGGCTACGGATTCGCAGCGGAAAAGTCCGAAGACACATTGGGCCGCTGGCTGGAGATCGAGCGGATCGAGCCCTACAACCCCAAGCAACTGAAACGGGAGCTTTCCGGCAGCCGGCTGACGATTCTGAAACAAGATTTCCCGCTCACGGCGGCTGAAATCGCCGCACGGCTCGGCATACGCGAAGGCGGCGAGCGACGGATCGCCTTCACGAAAATCGGGCAGGATTATTGGACGATCCGTCTAAAATAGCTATCTTTGAGAAACGTCCCGAAATGAAAGTCAAGAACGTCTTCACCTACTTCACGGACACGATCCTGCGGCGCAACGCAAACTCCTACCGCAATCCCCGCGTCCGGTGGGCCGTCAGACAGTACAAGCTGCTGTTCTACACGGCACGCGGCCTGATCGCCCACGATACGATCGTGCGCAGCGCCGCCCTGACGTTCTATACGCTCATCTCGATCGTCCCGATCCTGGCGCTGGTATTCGCCGTAGTCAAGGGATTCGGGCTTCTGGACGGCCTGATCGACGATCTCTACGCCCTTTTCCCGCAAAACGTCGAAGTGTTGGACTACATGGTGGAATTTGCCCGCAAAGCCCTCGCCAATACGCAGGGCGGGCTTATCGCCCTGGTCAGCATCGTAACCCTTTTCTGGGCCGTCATCCGGGTCTTCGGGTCGGTGGAGAGCGCTTTCAACAACATCTGGGAGGTTCAGTCCTCGCGCAATATCGCCCGCCAATACCTCAACTACATCGTCATCGCGATGGTCGCCCCGATCCTCTGGCTCGTGGCCAGCACGATGGGAGGTTATCTGCTCCGGTTCTTCGACGCGGGGAATACGTTCCTCGGCATCCTTCTTTCGAAACTCTCGGCCCTGGTCATCATCTGGGGCAGCTTCACCCTGATCTATGCCGTCGTGCCCAATACGAAAGTCTTGTGGCGCAGCGCTTTCATGGCGGGTATCGTCGCAGGAACGGTCTTCATGCTCTTTCAGTGGGGCTACCTCTATCTGCAAGGATGGATGACCTCCTACAACGCGATTTACGGCAGTTTCGCAGCCCTGCCGCTCTTCCTGTTATGGCTGCAAATCTCGTGGGAAATCCTGCTCTTCGGCGGCGAACTTTCATTCGCCTACCAGAACATCGACCGTTTCGCCGAAGAGCGCGAATCGCTCGGCATCAGCTACGACCGACGCCGCCGGATCATCCTGGCCGTCATGCTCCAGGTCGTACACCGCTTTCGGGAAAACGAAGGGGCGCTCCCGGTCGATGAACTCCGCCGCCGGCTCTCGCTGCCCACCCGCATCGTGAACGATGTCCTGCACCAGCTCGTGCGCACGGGCCTACTGATCGAAATCCGGAATCCGGACGACGACCGCGAAGTGGCCTTCGCCCCCGGACGGGACATCCACGAAATGACGCTCTACAACATTTTCAGAACCATCGACAATTACAGTTCGACACGCCTCTACTTCGCCACGACCGAAGAAACACGCCGAATAGACCGCGCGCTCGACGAACTTCAGGCGGCCTGCCGTACAGCGGGCGACCGGCTTCGGCTCATCGACCTGGACGACGCAGTGAACGCCGCCCGCAAACCGGCTTCCGGGCCGCAACCCGAACCAAAACCCTCGGAAAGATGAAAAACATCGTCCTCATAGGCAGCGGCAACTTGGCCGAAGCGCTCGCCCGCGCAATAAGCCGCACGGAAGGAGCAACATTGCTCCAGATTTTCGCCCGCAACGTAAAACGAGGTGCAGCACTCGCCCTCGAAAACGGCACCGCGTGGAGCTCCGATCCGCGCGAGCTGGCCGCCGCAGACCTCTACCTCCTGGCCGTCAGCGATGTGGCGATCACCACGCTGGCCGAAAGCCTGCCCATACCCGCCGAAGCCGCTGTGGTACATACGGCCGGAGGCATCGGAATAGAGGCTCTTCCCGCACGCTTCGACCGTCGGGGCGTTCTCTATCCTCTGCAAACCTTTACCCAAGGCCGCAGCGTGGATTTTGCCAAAATACCTCTTTTCGTCGAAGGAAACGACGACTCCTTCACCTCGGAGCTCGAAGCGTTCGCCCGCAATCTGAGCCGCACGGTATATCGTGCCGACTCCGACCGTCGCGTACGCCTTCACCTGGCGGCGGTTTTCGCCTGCAATTTCGTCAATCACCTCTACGCATTGGGAGGCGAGATTTTGCACGGGACCGAACTGCCCTTCGACGTACTGAAACCCCTGATCGCCGAAACCGCAGCCAAAGCCGTCGATTCGGGCGATCCGCATCGGGTGCAGACCGGGCCTGCCGTACGCGGCGACCTGCCGACGTTGCGGCGGCACGAAGCCGCACTCGCTCACGATCCGCGACTGTTACGAATTTATGAATCATTAAGTCAAGATATATGGGAAACTTCAAAGAAGACATCGTAAAGACCGAAGCGTTCATTTTCGACGTGGACGGCGTAATGACCGACGGGGGAATCATGCCCTTGGTCGATGGGGATTTCATCCGAAAATACTATGCCAAGGACGGCTATGCCATCGCCTATGCGCTCCGTATGGGTTACAAAGTGTGCATCATCACGGGCGGACGGGGCGCAACGCTCGACCACCGGCTCAAAATGCTGGGACTCACAGATGTTTACCTGGACTGCATGGACAAAATATCGGCCATGCAGGATTTCTTCGCACGCCACGGACTCGATCCGGCGAACGTTATCTACATGGGCGACGACATCCCGGACCTGGAGTGTATGAAGGCAGTCGGAATCCCCGTCTGTCCCTCGGATGCCGCGTCCGAGGTGATCGAAGCCTCGCGCTACGTTTCGGAGTTCGCGGGCGGGCACGGCTGCGTGCGCGACATCATCGAACAGGTACTCCGCGCCAGGGGCGACTGGGCCCGCGATTCCCGGGGCATGCACAGCTCGAATATCGCCGCGTCGCGGTAAAACCGAAAAGCAACGAAAGGGGCTGTCTAAAACTGTTAGCCTGCCCCTTTTCTATTTTTAATAAAATACTATTTTTCGAGAAATTCCGCATCCATAAACAAAAAAATTACACCGAAAAGGCGTAATTTTATCAAAATAAGACATCCGACCCGGAAAAATCCGGCTCGACTACACTTCCCATCTTTTCCCGATACGCGAGAGATGCTCCTGCAGGCGGAGGCGGAAATGTTCCCGGCGCTGCTTGAGGTTTTCACGCCACCCCTGCCAACGCATATAACGCTGTTTTTTCTCGGGATAAATGTCCGGAATGGTCAGCAGAATACCCGTCTCCTCCACACCGCCAAAATCGGTGTTGATTACCGTATCGAACACCCGCATCGTAGGCGAGAGATTCATATAGGCATTGATCAGCGGAGGAATGTTCTCGTTGAACTCGCGGATGCGCTGGATCAGGATACGGTAATTCTCCTCATAGGTCTTGCCCGTGAAAAAATGCTCGTAATAGGGATCGTCCAAATCGAGCTGCACGGGATTTTTACCCGCCACCAGATGATCGGGATCGGGAAAATAACGGCGCAGGAACCAGATCAGGGCATTGCGTGCCATAGCCTTGTACGAAGCGTACATCGTCACCTTGCCGAAAAGGTATTTCACCTTGGGATTCAGCACCACAAGCGCCCCCAAACCGTCCCAGAGGTTGTCCAGCGCATAGATACTCTTCGAATTGCCGCGCGACTGATAGGAAGGCTGTACGAACGAACGCCCCAGTTCGATGGTATAGGGCAGGTATTCCTTGCGGAATTTGTCGCTGAAGGTGAAATAATGTTCAGTGGAAAGATGCCGGGGATTTTCCGACGTGCAGACGATAAAGCGATAACCGCCCACGATCTCCTGCTCCGCAGGGTCCCAGACGATCAACTGGTAATAACCGTCGCCGGCGAGATCCTCCTCGTCTATATCCACGGCGAGCCCCGTTCCGCCCCCCGCCGACCGGAAGGCGACCTCCCGCAGGCGTCCGATCTCCCGCAGCAGGGACGGGCATTCGGCGGCATCGAAAATATAGATTTCATTCGAAGCCTTGTTCGTATTTCGGACCTTGCGTTCAGGGGTCAATTCCGCGAGCAACAGACTTCGGCTTACAGGCTCTATGATGGGTTCCATGCTGTTAAATTTAGAGCAAAACTAAACAATTTATCCGTGTTTTGCTTCGGCACGCAACTTTTTTTCCAAAGAATACGCCTTTTCGCGTACGTAATCCGCCCGCTGCTGCCACGATCCGCATTCGACCAGCTCGTCCGTCGAAACAGGCTCCCCGACCAGTATCCGGAAATGTTTTCCCTTCTGCGAAAACATCTCGTCGGGCAGATAGAGCATCTCGATATTGAACCGGATACCTATCTTCGTCCGAAAATTGGAAAGACGGTAAAAGAAATCGGATAGTTCGCCCTCGACAAAAACCGGCACGATCCGGCGCCCGGACGCCGCCGCCCGCTTGACGAAATTCGAACGCCACGGCAAATCGGACACCACCCCCTGCCGACGGCGCGAACAGAGTCCGGCCGGGAAGGTCAGAATCGGACAGTCGCTTGCAAAAGCTTCGTCGAACCTGCGCAGGTATTCCCCGCATTGCGAACCGTGCTTGTTCACCGGGATCCAGAGCGGTCGCAGCGGCTCGACGTGCATCAGCAAATCGTTCACGATCACCCGCGCATCGCCGAAATATCCGACCAGCTCGTCGGCCAGCATCATACCGTCCATTCCCCCGAAAGGATGGTTCGACGCAAAGAGATACCGTCCCTTCGGGTCGAGCTTTTCGAGCCCTTCGACCGAATAAGTCACTCCCCAGAACTTAAAGCAAGCCTGGATAAACTGCTGAGGAGGAAGCGCGGAATACTCATCCAGAATATAGTTGATTTCGTCCTGATGGATCGTGCGCTTGAGCCAGCGGATAACGAATCCCGGCACCCATCGGGCGATCCGGAGAGCCTTTGCCGCAAGCACGGCATCGACATCTATTTTCGGCATAACGTAACCCTTTTAATTATCGGTCGAAAGTCGTACGACGCCCGATTTGCACCTATCGCACCTACGCTCGGATTTCCAATCGAAACTCCGCATCGGTACAGGGAGATCCCGGAAACGGGACACCCCGGCCTTCCGGAGTACGACCGTTCTCAACCGTTTTTTCTTCGGTAAAGATAACGATTTTTCCCTGCAAATTGTCTAACTTTACACCCTAAATATATATCGAAGCCAAATGACCTCCGTCTATCATACGCCCGTCCTGCTCGAAGAGTCCGTCCGACTGCTCGACATCGATCCTGCAGGAACCTATGTCGATCTCACCTTCGGCGGTGGCGGACATTCGCGCCGCATCCTGTCGGCACTGGGCGACCGGGGACGTCTTTACGCCTTCGATCAGGATCGGGATACCCGGGACAACTGTCCGGAAGACAGCCGCTTCCATTACGTCGAAAGCAACTTCCGCTTCATGCGGGGCGCCCTGCGGCTGCGCGGAGTAACCCGGGTCGATGGTATCCTGGCCGACCTGGGCGTGTCGTCCCACCATTTCGATGCCGTCGAACGGGGATTCTCGTTCCGGGGTTCGGCACCGCTCGACATGCGGATGAACCAGCGCGGAGGAGGCACGGCGGCCGACCTGGTGAACACGCTCGACGCCGACGCCCTGACCCGCATCCTGGGCGATTGGGGCGAAATCGACACCCCCTGGAAAGTCGCCGCCTGCATCGTCCGCGCACGGACCGCGCAGCCGATCCTGACCACCGCAGACCTGGTTCAGGCCGTCGCGCCCTGCACCCCGAAAAAGGACGAATCGAAATTCCTGACCAAGCTGTTCCAGGCCCTGCGCATCGAAGTAAACGGAGAAATGGAAGCGCTCAAAATGGCGCTGGAACAGAGCCTCAAGGTGCTGCGCCCCGGCGGACGGCTGGTAGTGATCTCCTACCACTCGCTCGAAGACCGGCTGGTGAAGAACTTCCTGCGCAGCGGTAATTTCGAGGGGCGCATCGAAAAGGATTTCTTCGGCAAGCCCGAAACGCCGTTCGAGATCATTACGCGCAAAGCCGTCACCCCTTCTGCGGAAGAGCTCGCCCGCAACCCGCGTTCGCGCTCGGCCAAACTGCGAGCCGCTGCCAAAATCGTACGCCAATAACCGTTTCCGACCGACATGAAATACAACGACCACGAATTCGACCCCGTCACCGACGAGGAGCGTGCCGCCCGGGAGCGGGAGGAAGAGCTCGCCCGCCGCATCCGGCGCGAAGTACTGCGCGTGCAGAGCGGCGAAGCCGACGAGGAAATTCGTGCCGACCGGGAACGGGAACAGGCCGAAGAGGAGGCCCGGCAGGAGGAGCAACGCAAGGAGGAGCGCCGCCGCTCGAATATCTTCTGGCTCCTCTTTTCGGGCAATATCCTGGTCCGGAAAGGAGCCTCGGAATACTACCGTTACATGATTTGCATCGCCGCGATGTTTTTCGTCAGCATCTTCGTAATGTTCACGGCGCTGCACCTCGACATGAAATACTCGCGGCTTTACCGCGAGGTCCAGATGCTGCGCGAGCGCTCGACGCGCCTTCAGGAGCAGCGTTTCCGCCATACTACCCACTCGGCCATCCTCGAAGAGCTGCGCCGACGGGGCATCGACTTGTACGACCCGGTCGTTCCGGGTGAAATTCTCGACGACTGATGAGCAAGATGAAACCGGAAAAATCGCGCATCAAAAGCGACATCCTGCTGCGGGTGAGGTTGCTCTACATCCTCTTCATCCTGGCGGGACTGCTCATCTTCGCCCGTCTGGTATGGGTGCAACTCTTCAGCTCGGAGGTCGCCTACAATGCCGAACGGCTCGCCGGACGCATCTTCACCGAACAGATCATCCCGGCGCAGCGGGGCAACATCCTCACGCGGGACGGAGATCCGCTGGCCACCTCGATCTTCCGCTACCGCGTCGAATTCGATTTCGGCAGCCCGGGGCTCGACTCCGTGCGTACGTTCCACGAACAGAGCGACTCGCTGTCCAAACTACTTGCCGCCTATTTCGGCGACAGATCCGCAACCGAATACCGTCGCATGTTCCGCACGCAGCATGCCAAACACTACCAGGTAAAATACCGCAAGGACACCCTCGTTCCCCGCTCCGAAGGACGCATCGCCCGCTGGATCGACCGGATTTTGGACCGGGAATTCGTGCCGAAAAAACTCTACGATACCCTGCGCGACCACACTCCCGTCCAAATCTTTCCCCGCGACATCGACTACACCGAATGGGAAACCTTGCGCAAATACCCGCTCCTGAACTGGAACATGGGCATGGTTTACAACCTGCGTGAAAGCGACGAACGCATCTATCCGCAGGGCGAACTGGGGCGCCGCACGATCGGACTGACTGGCGACCGGGGCAACTATGGCATCGAGGCCGTCTATCGCGAAGAGTTGGCCGGCCGCGACGGTCGGGCCACGCGCCAACGCATCGCCCGGGGTTTTTACGGCCGCGTCGTGGACGGCGACAACATCGACCCGATCGACGGACTGGACGTGGTCACGACGCTCGATCTCGATGTGCAGGACGTGGCGAACCGTTACCTGCGCGAACAGCTCGAAGCCCAGAACGCCATCTGGGGCACCACGATCGTGATGGAGGTCCGCACGGGCGAAATCCTCGCCCTCGTGAATCTGGGCCGCACCCCCGGCGGCGGATACGCCGAGCGGGAGAACTACGCCATCGGGCGTAACACGGAGCCGGGCTCGACCTTCAAGCTGGCTTCGATGCTGCTGTTGCTGGACGACGCGGATATGCCGCTGGACCAGACCTACGACACGGGCAACGGACGTGTGGTGAAGGTCGGCGGTATCCGGGTGCAGGATTCGCACGCCGGATTCAACGACATGGATTTCCGCACGGCGGTCGCCCAGTCGTCGAACGTCTATTTCGCCAAGGCGATCTGGGAGCGTTACGCCGACAACAAGGAGCGCTACAGCGACTTCATGAAAAAACTGCACCTCGACCAGACCGTCGGACTGGAAGCTTTCGGCGAAAAAAAACCGCTTTTTCAGGATTGGAAGGATGTTCCCGACCCCAACAGTATGCTCGTACGCCGCTCGTTCGGCTATCGTATCAAACTCTCCCCGATCCAGGTCATCACCCTCTACAACGCCATTGCCAACGACGGCAAAATGATCTCTCCGATCCTGGTTCGGGAGCTGCGCCGGGGCGACGACGTGGTCGAACGTTTCAAGGCCCGAACGCTCGTGGACAAGATATGCTCCGAACGCACGCTGCGCGAGGTCCGCAAACTTCTCGAAAGCGTCGGCACGGAAGGTACGGGTGCGGGATTTTTCCGCGACACGACCCTCTACACCGTAGCGGCCAAGACCGGTACGGCCCAATACGCCGACGACAAGATCGGCTACCGCGACGGCTACTACATCGGCAGCATGGTCGCCTACTTCCCGGCTCACAACCCCCGCTACACGGTGCTCACGACGATCCACACCAAACGGCAGGCCGGCAAATCCTATTACGGCGGCCCGCTCTCGGGTCCGGTGGTCAAGAAAGTCGTCACCTACCTCTACAACCGGGAGCACGACTGGGATCTCTCGCCGGAAAATTCAGGGGAAAAACACTATCCCCGGCGAATCAAAGGCGGCGACATCGCCCAGATCCGCCGCATCGCCGACAAATTCTCGCCCCGCACCTCGTTCGAAGACCGCAAAGGCTGGGGAACGGTACGGATCGACTCCCTCTCGAACGTCACGATCTCGACGCTCGCACAGGACGACCAAACGATGCCCAACGTCGTAGGCATGGGACTCAAAGACGCCCTGTTCCTGCTCGAAAGCCGGGGCCTCAGAGTTTCCTTCTCGGGACGAGGCTCCGTCCGATACCAAAGCATAGCTCCCGGCACGCGGATCTCGCGCGGGGGAGCCGTAACCATAACACTCAAATAAAGAGATGAAACAAATTCAAGAATTAATCAAGGCGACACAGGTGCTCCGCGTGGAAGGCAACTCCGATACACGTGTGAGCAGACTGGCGTATGACTCCCGCCGCATCGCTCCCGGGGACTGCTTCTTCGCCGTGAGCGGCACCCAAAGCGACGGGCACACCTACATCGATGCGGCCGTCGCCGCCGGAGCGGTCGCCGTTGTCTGCCAGCGGCTGCCCGAACACCTCGCCCCGTCGGTCTGCTACGTCGTCGTAGCGGATACCAACGCCGCGATGGCCGACATGGCCGCTGCATTCTACGGCGACCCGAGCCGTCAGCTCAAACTGGTCGGCATCACGGGTACCAACGGAAAAACCACCACCGTCACCCTGCTCTACGACCTCTTCCGGGGCTTGGGCTACAAGGTCGGCCTGATCTCGACGGTCGTTTACCGCATCGACACCGAACGCATCGAATCGACCCACACCACCCCCGACGCCATCCGCCTGAACGAGATGATGGCCCGCATGGTCGAAGCCGGGTGCGAATACTGCTTCATGGAGGTCTCCTCGCACGCCATCGTGCAGGAGCGCATCCGAGGACTGCATTTCACGGGCGGCATCTTCTCGAACATCACCCACGACCACCTGGACTACCACAAGACTTTCGCCGAGTACATCCGCGCCAAGAAACTCTTCTTCGACAATCTCCCGAAGGAGGCTTTCGCGCTGGTGAACATCGACGACCGCAACGGCCGGGTCATGGTGCAGAACACGCGGGCGACGGTCAAGACCCTGTCGCTGCAATCGATGGCCGACTTCCGATGCAAAATTCTCGAAACACACCCCGACGGCATGGAACTGCGCATCGACGGACGCGAAGTGTGGGTCCATTTCCTCGGCCGCTTCAACGCCTACAACCTGCTGAGCGTCTATGCTGCGGCCCTGCTGCTGGGCGCCGGCCGCGACGAGGTGCTTCAAACGCTGAGTACCCTGCATCCCGTAAGCGGACGTTTCGAGTTCGTACGGGCCGCCGACGGCACTACGGCGATCGTCGATTACGCCCATACGCCCGACGCTCTGGAAAAAGTGCTCCAGACCGTCGAGGAGATCCGCCGTCCGGGACAGCAGCTCTTCGTGCTGTGCGGCTGCGGCGGCGACCGGGACAAGACCAAACGCCCCGAAATGGCGCAGATCGCCGTAAAATATGCGACCACCGCAATCCTCACTTCGGACAACCCCCGCCACGAAGATCCCGACGCGATCCTCGACGACATGGTCGCAGGACTCGCCCCGGGCGACCGCTACCTGCGGATCGCCGACCGCGCTGAAGCCATCCGCACGGCCGCGATGCTCGCCAAGCCGGGCGACATCCTCCTGCTGGCCGGCAAAGGACACGAAACGTATCAGATCGTCGGCGACGTAAAACACCATTTCGACGACAAGGAGGAGACTCTCCGCGCCTTCGCCCTCTACGCTAAAAATTAACCTGCGACATGCTCTATCATCTTTTCAAATATTTCGACAACGTTCACAACCTGCCCGGCGCAGGTATGTTCCAGTACATTTCGTTCCGTGCGGCGGCAGCCATCATCATCGCCCTGCTGATCGTCATCGTCTTCGGACGCAACATCATCAACTTCCTGCGGCGCAAACAGATCGGCGAAGAGATCCGCGATCTGGGGCTCGAAGGACAACTCCAGAAAAAAGGCACGCCCACGATGGGCGGCGTAATCATCCTGCTGGCCATTCTCGTCCCCGTGCTGCTTTTCGGACAGCTCGACAACGTCTATATCCAACTGATGCTGGTTTCGACGATCTGGCTGGGGCTGATCGGCTTTCTGGACGACTACATCAAAGTCTTCCGCCACCACAAGGAGGGGCTTAAAGGGCGTTTCAAGATCGTGGGACAGGTCGGCCTGGGCATTATCGTAGGTACGACCATGTGCTTCTCGCCCGACATCGTCGTCCGGGAAAAGACGACCGAACCGGTCGAAACGATCTACCTCGACGAACACGGCCGAACCATCGCCGACCACATTCAGCGGCGCATCGTCAGCTCCGAGAGCCGTCAGACGACCCAGACCACGATTCCTTTCGTCAAGGACAACGAGTTCGATTACAGCTGGCTCACGGGCGGCAACCGCACCCTCACCTGGATTCTCTACGTCGTCGTGGCGATCCTGGTGGTCACGGCCGTTTCGAACGGCGCCAACCTCACGGACGGACTCGACGGTCTGGTGACGGGCGTATCGGCCCCGATCGTCCTGGTACTGGGCATCCTGGCCTATCTCTCCGGACACATCGTCTATGCCGACTACCTGAACATCATGTACATTCCGGGCAGCGGCGAACTGGTCGTCTTCGCGGCGGCGCTGGCCGGTGCGCTGGTCGGTTTCCTCTGGTACAACAGCTTCCCGGCACAGATCTTCATGGGCGACACCGGCTCGCTCTCCATCGGCGGCATCATCGCCGTCTTCGCTCTCTGCATCCGCAAGGAGCTGCTGCTGCCCCTTCTCTGCGGCATCTTCCTGGTCGAGAGCCTCTCGGTCATGCTTCAGGTGAGCTACTTCAAATACACCAAACGCAAATACGGCGAAGGACGCCGCATTCTGCTCATGTCCCCCCTGCACCATCACTACCAGAAACAGGGTTTCTTCGAAACCAAGATCGTCACCCGTTTCTGGATCGTGTCGCTGCTGCTGGCGGCCATTACCCTGGTAACGCTTAAAATCCGATAACCCCATGAAAAAAATAGTTGTCCTGGGCGGCGGCATCAGCGGCTACGGCTCCGCGATCCTCGCCAAGAAGAAAGGATTCGACGTTTTCCTCTCTGACAAGGGACGGATCGCCGACCGCTACAAAGCCAAACTGGACCAGTGGCAGGTCCCCTACGAGGAGGGGCACCACTCCGAAGAGCGGATCCTCGCGGCGGACGAGGTCGTCAAGTCGCCCGGCATTCCGGACAAGGCGCCGCTGATCGTCAAACTCCGCGAAGCGGGCATTCCGGTCATCTCCGAAATAGAGTTCGCGGGCCGCTACCTGGGCAAAGCCCGGACGATCTGCGTCACCGGCTCGAACGGCAAGACGACTACTACGTCGCTCATCTACAAGATCCTGCGCGACGCCGGCTACAACGTAGCCCTCGGCGGCAACATCGGCGAGAGTTTCGCCTACTCGGTCGCTACCGGCGATTACGACTGGTACGTACTGGAGTTGAGCTCGTTCCAGCTCGACGGCATGTTCCGGTTCCGCGCCCATATCGGCGTGCTGACGAACATCACGCCCGACCATCTCGACCGTTACGACTACTGTTTCCAGAACTACGCGGATGCCAAGATGCGCATTACGCAGAACCAGAATTCGCGCGACTTCTTCATTTATTCGGGCGACGACGAAGTGATCTGGCAGCAGTTGCCCAAATACGACCTGCGGATGAAGCGGCTCCCCTTCGCGGCCAAAAACGCCGTGGCGAGCGGCGCAGGCGATGCGTTTCTCCTGGACGGAAAATTCACCGCGACGGTCGGCCGGGAGTCGGTGGAGATCGACACGGCCAAAATGCGGATTCCCGGGCTGCACAACGCTTATAATGCTATGGCGGCGGCGCTCGCGGCGCTCGCGGCCGGAGTATCCCCGACCCGCATCCGCAGCTCCATCTACGACTTCGCGCCGGTGGAACACCGGCTCGAACCCGCCGGAGAGATCGGCGGCGTGGCCTACATCAACGACTCGAAAGCCACCAACGTCGATTCCACGTGGTACGCACTGGAGAGCATGAAACGTCCCGTAGTCTGGATCGCAGGCGGTACGGACAAAGGCAACGACTACGAGCCGCTCAAGCGATTCGCCCGCGAAAAAGTGCATACGCTCGTCTGCATGGGCATCGACAACCGCAAGCTGGTCGAAAGTTTCACGGGCATAATTCCCGAAATCATTTCGACCGATTCGCTCGACGCGGCGATGCAGGCGGCCCGCAAAACTTCCCGTCCGGGCGACGTGGTGCTGCTTTCACCGGCCTGTGCGAGCTTCGACCTCTTCAAAAATTACGAAAACCGGGGCGAACTGTTCAAACAGTGGGTCGCCGAGCACGCGAAATAAAAAGATAAGATGGAAGCGGAAAAACAGACGGAGAAAACGGCCGGCAATCCGAACACAGAGGGTACGACTGTGCAGACCGACGCACCCGGACAGGAGCCCGGCATGAAACTCTTCGCCGGGGACAAGGTGCTGTGGATCATTATCGCGGCACTGGCCGTCATTTCCGTACTGGTGGTCTATTCCTCGACGGCGAAGATGGCCTACGATGCGCATACGGCTCGTTCGACGGCCCATTTCCTGCGCCAACAGCTGCTGATCCTTTTCGTCTGCGTTCCGCTGATCATCATCGTACACAAGATCAACTCCCGGATATACAACCACCTGGCGCTGGTCGCCTATGCAGGCAGCGTTCTGCTGACGCTGGCCGTCTATTTCATCGGCGCCACGACCAACGGCGCCGCCCGCTGGATTCCGCTCGGTCCTTTCCAGTTCCAGCCTTCGGAAGCACTCAAGGTCGCCACCGTACTGTTTCTGGCCCGGCAGCTCGCCGGCCGACAGAGCGTGATCGACAAATTGCGGATCATCCCCTCGCTCAACCCGCTGCGGTGGAAGCGCCCCGACCAGCGCAAAATCTGGCGCGAGGGCACGTGGCCCATCCTGGCCCCCGTCCTGCTCTCCTGTGTAGTGATCTTCCCGGCCCACACCTCGTCGGCCGTGCTGGTCTTCTTCGCCTCGTGGGTGATGATGCTTATCGGGCGGGTGCGGATCGGTGAACTGATGAAACTGCTGGGCCTGGCCTTCGCCGCCGTAATGCTGGCCGGCCTGCTGAATCTGGGCCGCAGCGAAACGGCCGGCGGCCGCGTGGAAACCTGGATCGACCTCTGGACCAAACCCCAAACCGAAAAGCCGATCGACCAGCTGACCGACACCGAGCGTTCGATGATCGCCATCCACAACGGCGGCATCCTGGGCGAAGGCGCCGGACAGAGCGCCATGCGCGTAGAGATGATCCACCCGGAAAGCGATTACGCCTACGCCTTTTTCGTCGAGGAGTACGGCATCGTCCTGGCGCTGCTGCTGCTGCTGCTCTACCTGTGGATCTTCTTCCGTGCCATCGAAATTTTCCGACGGTGCGGCACAGCATTTCCGGGTCTGCTGGTCCTGGGACTGGCCCTGCTGATTACCTGCCAGGCGCTGCTGCACATCATGGTAACGGTAAACCTGATTCCCGAAACGGGACAAACCCTGCCGCTCATCTCACGCGGCGGCTCCTCGACGATCTTCACGGCTATCGCCCTGGGCATGATCCTGAGCGTCAGCCGACAGAACGACGAACAATCGCACGACATGCCCAAATCGGAAAGCATCTATGAGAAATAGCCCGCAACACTTCCCCACCGAAACCGCCGTTCCCGAGGGATCGATGCTACTACCGACCTCCGGTTCGAAAATCGTCGGACAGCCCGCGGCCGCACACTACCGGCTTCGGCTCTGTTCCGACATCCTGCCCCGAATCGTCAGCACAACGGAAAATCCGAATCTGCCGGAGCCACCGAGCCTCCCGACATCGGATTTTGCCTGTACGATATAATTGAAAAAACGAAATGGAAGCGATCAGATTAGACAAATACCTCTGGGCCGTGCGCATCTTCAAGACCCGCAGCGACGCGGCCGAAGCCATCCGCCAGAACCGGGTGCTGGTGAACGACGCCTACGCCAAGCCTTCGCGCGAAGTGCGGATCGGCGACCGAATCGCCGTCAAACGGATGCCCGTGACCTATCTCTTCGAAGTCGTGGGCTACGTGTCGAGCCGCCAGCCGGCCAAGAACGTCCCCGACTACTGTCGCAACATCACTCCGCAATCGGAACTCGACAAGCTCAACATCCCCCGCGAAACGGTCTTCGTCTTCCGCGACCGGGGTACGGGACGTCCGACCAAAAAGGAGCGGCGCGAGCTGGACAGCCTTATGGAGGAGATATATTTGGAAGAAGAGGAAGAGTAACCAAAGAAATATAATACTTATCGGACAATAATTCCATTCAAACGAACTTTTTTTTCACAATAATGTTATTTTTGCAGTATGGGAAACGGCAGAAACCTTCAACTTAAATAAAAATACCATTAAAAATCTTTACGTTTTTAATCGGTTTGTCCCTGTGGACCTTGACTGCGACGGCACAAGAACCGGTCGCCGAAACGACCTCTCCCGTTGCGACGGAAACGGATTCGCTGCAGCTGGTCGTCGATAACCTCTCCCAGCAATTACGGCACCAAAAGAACGAGGAGCTCGATCGCAAAATATGGAAAAACAGGTCCAAGTACTTCAACCTCGGTTACGTAAAACAATCGCTCGTATTCAAGGATTTCGGCGACGAGAAGCTGAAAAACGATTTCGGCGTGTCGATCAGTTGGGGTAAAACCTATTACCTGCACAAAAAACCGTTGCTCGGGATGTTGAAATTCGGTCTGGACTGGAGCTGGGTCGATCTGAACTATTCGAAATACACGATCTCCGAACCGGAAGAGCCGGGTTCGGGTTCCGTCGGCGACATTATGGATAAAACGATCGACATCGGCAATCATCAGCTGGAATACGGCATGCAGGTCGGTCCTTCGATTACGATCAACCCGGTTCACGAACTGAAAATCAGCCTCTATTTCCGACTCACGCCCTCCTACTCGATGATGTACCTCGACGATAGTTTCAACTCCAACTTCGCCCTGTTCTACAGCTTCGGCGGATCGGTGGCCTGGAAAGTGATTTCGGTCGGCGTGGAAGGTCGCTGGGGCCAGGCCAAATACAATGGATTCTCACTCGAAGATGCAGATCTGGAGGGCATCTCATCGACCAAAACGAAACTGAAAACCAACTCCGTCCATTTCTACGTCGGATTCCGCTTCTAAAAAGCGCCGACCGCAATAACGAAGAAACGCGCCGCTGAATATCAGCGGCGCGTTCTTTGTGTTGAGCTACCTGGATTCGAACCAAGAATAACAGGACCAGAATCTGTTGTGTTACCATTACACCATAGCTCAATGTCCTTTCGGTGATGCAAAAGTAGAACTTTATTTTTCAACTGCAAAGAAAATTCCGAAAAAAATTTATACTTTTGTTCATAACCCCTTTCGGGAAAAACGGCCTGCAAAAGTAAAACAACACATAAATCAACCAATTATGGGAATCAAATTCCGTCTTATCGTCATGAACTTCCTGCAGTACGCGATCTGGGGTTCGTGGCTCATCTCGCTGGGCGCCTACCTCGGCGGAGGACTTCAGTTCACAGGGTTGCAAATCGGCAGTTTCTTCGCTACGATGGGTATCGCATCGCTCTTCATGCCGGCCCTCATGGGTATCATCGCCGACCGCTGGATCCCCGCGCAGAAGCTGCTGGGCATCTGCCAGCTCATCAGCGCCGGGTTCCTCGTCGCAGCCGCCTCGCAAACCGCCTACGGCCCCCTGTACACCTGCATGTTGATGAGCGTCATGTTCTACATGCCCACCATCGCCCTCTCGAACTCGGTGGCCTACAATGCCCTCGACCTGGCGAAACTCGATGCCGTGAAGCACTTCCCGCCCATCCGGGTCTGGGGCACGGTCGGCTTCATCGCCGCCATGTGGTTCGTCGATCTGGTTCAGATAGGCGGCGTACAGATCAAACTGACCTATTGGCAGTTGTATGTTGCGGCCATCCTCTCCCTGATTCTTGCGATCTACTCCTTCACGCTGCCGGGCTGTCCGGTCAGTCATGCCCGGAAAAGCCAATCGTGGATCGACACGCTCGGACTCCGCGCATTCGCTCTCTTCAAGGAGAAACGCATGGCGATCTTCTTCATCTTCTCGATGCTGCTGGGCGCCGCTCTTCAGATTACCAATGCCTTCGGCGACAGTTACATTCAGAACTTCGGCACGATGCCCCAATACGCCGACTCGCCCATCGTGCGCCACTCGGTAATCCTGCTCTCGCTCTCGCAAATGTCCGAAACATTCTGCATCCTGCTGATTCCCTTCTTCCTGCGACGCTTCGGCATCAAATGGGTGATGCTGATCTCGATGCTGGCCTGGGTGCTCCGCTTCGGATTCTTCGGCATCGGCAATCCGGGATCGGGTGCCGTTTTCCTGATCCTCTCGATGATCGTTTATGGGGTCGCATTCGACTTCTTCAACATTTCGGGCTCGCTTTTCGTCGAAAAGGAAACTACCCCCGACATCCGTTCCTCGGCACAGGGTGTCTTTATGATCATGACCAACGGACTCGGTGCTTTCTTCGGCTCTTACGCGGCAGGTGCGGTAGTCGATGCTTTCGGCTGGCCCGAATCATGGTATATCTTTGCGGGTTACGCGCTGGTCGTCGCCATCGTCTTCGCAATGGTCTTCCGCTACAAACACAAGCCCGAAGAGATGGGGGTCGTAAGCCACTAACAAGCAATCCCCGTCACAACAAACGGCCGGAAACTATCACGTTCCGGCCGTTTTCATCTATAATTCAAAGTTCTCAACGCATCAGCACCGAGCTGTCCCCGTAACTCAGAAAACGGAAATCGTGCGTGAGGGCGTAGTCGTAAATCCGATGCCAATCATCTCCCACGTAAGCCGACACCAACAACAACAGCGTCGATTTGGGCTGGTGGAAGTTCGTGACGATATTGCGCACGATCCGGAAACGGTATCCCAGCGGCGTAATCATGATCTGCGTGGCGGCCTTGAGTTTCTCGATCCCCTCACGAACCATATAGTCTGACAGTACCTGCAATGCTTCGCGGCCCGTAAACGCCTCAGGCAAGTCGTACAGCTCCCACTGCCCGATCACGCGGCTCGCATCGGGCGTCCCCGAAGTACGGATCCGCCACGCCAGCGCCGTCAAAGACTCCAGCGTTCGGACGGAAGTGGTACCTACCGCCGTAATATTATCCCACTTCTCCAGCAGCCGCTCCACGCTGCTGCGACGGATCTCGAAATGTTCCGTATGCATCGGATGCGCCGCCGCATCGCGGTCTTTCACGGGCAGAAATGTTCCGGCCCCCACGTGCAGGGTCACCTCTTCGAACGAAAAACCCTGCGTCCGCATCCGTTCGATCAACTCCGGTGTGAAGTGCAGGCCGGCCGTCGGAGCCGCCACGGAACCTTCGAATTTCGAATAGACGGTCTGGTAACGGGTATTGTCGATCTCCTGACTCTCGCGGTTCAGGTACGGCGGGATCGGAATCCGGCCCAGATGTTCCAGCAGTTGTCCGAACGTCAGATCAGCCGTCCATTCGAAGCGGACGATCTGCTCGCGGCCGCCCTCGCCCTCACGCCAGGCCAGCATCCGTTCCGCGCGACCTTCATATTCGAAATCGATCACCAGCGGGCCTTCTTTCCATTTTTTGAGGTTACCCACGATGCAGCTCCAGCGGCACGAACCTTTCACGGCGAACGCCCGCTCGTAATCCGCCGGATCGTGCGGTTTGAGGCAGAATACCTCGATCCGAGCACCCGAAGGTTTGTGCATGATAATCCGCGCCCGAATCACCTTGGTATTGTTGAACACCAGCAGGGTCCCCGCAGGCAGTATGTCGCCGATGTCGCGGAAGCGGCGCTCCGAGATTTCACCCCGTTCGTAAACAAGCAGCTTCGATGCCGATCGCTCCTCGAGCGGATACTTGGCGATCCGCTCGTCGGGCAGGTCGTAGTCGAAACGGTCTATGTCGATATGTCTTTCCATTTTCAGCATATAGCGGGCACAAAATTAACAAAAATCCCGGTCTTTAAGGAAAAGATACCCGGTTTAGACCAGCAAATAAATTTGGCGCTGCGCTCGGCTTTCACTATCTTTGCATCAGATAGAAGGCGGTTCGGACAAGCTCGAACGGGTTCGGCTCGTCGTTCCCTTTTGCTATCTTTACAAAAAATTTCGCTCTGATAGGCTGCGTCCGGATATAAGTCGGCTCGATCCGGCTTCATCGCACGCCAGCACTATCTCGGCCTGTCCAATCGCTGAAAACCATGAAAACCGATTTTCTGGTCATCGGATCCGGCGCCGCCGGACTGAGTTTCGCCCTCAAAGCCGCAGAATACGGCCACGTTACACTGGTAACGAAAGGGAAAATGGACGAGTGCAACACCAACTATGCCCAGGGAGGCATCTGTTCGGTGACCTATGCGCCCGACACGTTCGAAAAACATATTCACGACACCCTGGTCTGCGGTGCCGGCAAATGCGACCCCGCAGCCGTCGAACTGGTAGTTCGCCGGGCCCCGGAGCTGATCCGCGACCTGATCGCCTGGGGCACGAAATTCGACAAGACACCCGACGGACGCTTCGAACTCAACCGCGAAGGCGGACATACCGAGCATCGTATCCTCCACCACGAGGACCTCACGGGCGCCGAGATCGAACGGGCCCTGATAACCTCGGTACGCAAGCACCCCAACATCACGGTTCTCGAACACCATTTCGCCATCGACCTGCTGACACAGCACCACCTGGGCGAATTCGTCACCCGCCACACGCGCGGCCTGGCCTGCTTCGGAGCTTACGTGCTGAACCTGGAGAGCAACGAGATCGAAACCGTGCTGGCCAAATTCACCGTCGTCGCTGCGGGCGGCTGCGGCAACGTCTATTCTTCGACGACCAATCCGAGCGTCGCCACAGGCGACGGCATCGCCATGTGCCACCGCGCCAAGGCCATCACCGAAAACATGGAGTTCATCCAATTCCATCCCACCTCGCTCTACCATCCGGCCGAAAAGCCCAATTTCCTCATCACGGAGGCGATGCGGGGTTACGGCGCGATCCTGCGCCTGCAAAACGGCGAAGAGTTCATGGACAAATACCACCCGATGAAATCGCTCGCACCGCGCGACGTGACGGCCCGGGCCATCTATACCGAAATGACTCGCCGGGGCGAGGACTTCGTCTATCTCGACGTGCGGCACAAAGATCCGGAGCAGACGCGCCGGCATTTCCCGAACATCTACGAAAAATGCCTCTCGCTCGGCATCGACATCACCCGCGACCTGATCCCCGTCACCCCGGCGGCGCACTACTGCTGCGGCGGGGTGAAAGTAGATCTCAACGGCGAAACCTCGATCCGGCGGCTCTATGCGCTGGGCGAAACCTCCTGCACGGGACTGCACGGCGCCAACCGGCTGGCTTCGAACTCCCTGATCGAAGCGGTCGTCTATGCCGACCAAGCCGCCAAACATGCCGCCTCGCGGCTCGCTTCGGTCGAAATCCAGGAAGGCATTCCCGACTGGGATTTCGAAGGTACCCAGCACACCGAAGAGATGCTGATGATCATCCAGTCCAAGCGCGAGATGCAGGCCATCATGTCCAACTACGTCGGCATCGTCCGCTCGAATCTCTCGCTCGAACGCGCCCTGCGCCGCCTGTCGATCATCTACGAAGAGACCGAAGAGCTGCACAACAAGATCAAGCCCAACCGCGAGCTGTGCGAACTGCGCAACATGATCGCCGTGGCCTACCTGGTCATCAAACAGGGCAGCGCATTGAAAGAATCGGTCGGCTGCCACTACAACTCCGACTACCCCAAACCGGACAATAAATAATCCGCAAGCAAACCTATCCACAACCTTTATTACCATCTATGACCTTACAGGAAGAGATCACCCGCCGGCGGACGTTCGCCGTCATCGCGCACCCGGACGCCGGTAAAACGACCCTGACCGAAAAACTGCTGCTCTTCGGCGGCGCCATCCACGTCGCGGGAGCGGTCAAAAGCAATAAAATCAAGAAGGGAGCCACCTCCGACTTCATGGAGATCGAACGTCAGCGCGGTATTTCGGTCGCTACGTCCGTCATGGGTTTCGAATACCAGGGCCGCAAGATCAACATTCTCGATACCCCGGGCCACGAAGACTTCGCCGAAGATACCTACCGCACGCTGACGGCGGTAGACTCCGTAATCATCGTCATCGACGGCGCCAAAGGCGTCGAGTCCCAGACCCGCAAGCTGATGGACGTCTGCCGCATGCGGCAGACCCCGGTGATCGTCTTCGTAAACAAGCTCGACCGCCCCTGCAAGGATCCCTTCGACCTGCTGGACGAAATCGAGAAGGAACTCCGCATCCGGGTACGTCCCCTGTCGTTTCCGATTTCGAGCGGCGACACCTTCAAGGGCGTTTACAACATCTACGAGAAGAACCTCACGCTCTTTACGAGCGACGAACGGCAGACGGCCGACGCTTCGACCGTAGAGATCAACGACCTCGCATCGCCCGAACTGGACGAATACATCTCCGAACGCTACGCCAAGCAACTGCGCGAAGACACCGAACTGGTCGAGGGCGTGTACGACGCTTTCGACCGCGAGGCTTACCTACGGGCTGAGTTGGCTCCGGTCTTCTTCGGCTCGGCAGTCAATAATTTCGGCGTGAAGGAGCTCTTGGAGTGCTTCATCCGCATCGCCCCCTCGCCGCGCCCCGCACCAACCGAAACCCGGATCGTAGAGCCTGTCGAGGCGAAAATGACAGGCTTCGTCTTCAAGATCCACGCCAACATGGACCCGAATCACCGGGACCGCATCGCCTTCCTGAAGATCTGCTCCGGCACGTTCGAACGCAACAAGAACTACCTGCACGTGCGCAGCGGCAAACAGATAAAATTCTCCTCGCCCACAGCTTTCATGGCCGAGAAAAAGTCGATCATCGACTTCGCCTACCCGGGCGACATCGTCGGCCTGCACGACACGGGCAACTTCAAGATCGGCGACACCTTCACCGAAGGCGAAAAGCTCAAATTCACAGGCATTCCCTCCTTCGCACCCGAACAGTTCCGTTATATCGAGAATGCCGATCCACTGAAATTCAAGCAGTTGTCCAAAGGCATCGATCAGCTCATGGACGAAGGCGTCGCGCAGCTCTTCACCTCGTCGCTCAACGGCCGCAAAATCATCGGCACGGTGGGCGCCCTGCAATTCGAGGTGATCGAATACCGCCTGGCGCACGAATACAACGCCGCCTGCCGCTGGGAGCCGATCTCCATCTACAAAGCCTGCTGGATCGAGAGCGACAACGCCGAGCAGCTGGCCGACTTCAAACGGCGCAAACATACGAACATGGCCATCGACAAGCACGGCCGCGATGTATTTCTGGCCGACACCAGCTATGCCCTGGCCCTGGCGCAGGAAAACTTCAAGGACATCAGGTTTTACTTCACCTCGGAGTTCTGATCCCGCCAGCGATCTAAAATATAAACCACCCGTGCTACCATTGCACGGGTGGTTTTATTCATAAATAAAAAAACTCTGCCCTGACCGTATCCACGGCATACGGATAATTGAATCCGGATATTCCGATTCGTCGATGGAACCAGAATACCTGCATTTTATGATCAGAATGATACCTCGTAATCGAATTCTTTTCCGGAGAAATTTCATCCCAACCGCAATGATCGCAATAAAACCCGTTGAAAGGCGGATAATTCAACAAGACACAACTGTCTGCACCGACAGGTTTATAGACTTCGTAATAATGCACGGAGTTCCGCAACGGACTCGTTCTGCGAATCAGAATTTCATCCTTACCGTCGAAATCGACATCCTCGAATACAAACGGCCCCCGATCATCCTCACCTTGCAATGTACTGTAATCGAAACACAATGTTCCTTCGGTCTTTCCGACTCCCGGATTGAAGACATATTCCCCTGTTTCATCATACCACCCGGGAATTGAATTTTCATCACAATAATGTTCACAAAAGATATCTATCGACAACCGGTCGATTCGTTGTAAAACGACAGACGGCACGGCCCTTCGAGTCGGTTTCCCAATCCCTGTGGAGTATCGAACGCAAATAATCGCCCTTCGACACGATACCCCTGAACATTCGGTTCGTATTCGAAAGAAAACGATATGGGATTATAGATTTCTACATTCCGGGAGGTATCGCTCCTTTGCATCCGGATCAGTTCCAATCTTTCGTCAGTAACTTCGTAAACATAAATCGAATCCCCATTTTGACGGCCGTCTTGTTCCCAAATCGCAAAAGTCTGCTGAATCGCAGCAAGTTCGAAGTCCGCCTCCCCCTGTTCGTTATATTTTTGCAACAACCGCCCGCTTGTCGCATCGGCCAGCCGATCCGGTACAAGCAAAGTTTTTCGCCGCTCCCGATTTTGTCGCTTCCGAAATGTGGACCAACTGCTATCGTGCACCCCGTCATGTGCATACAAGACAATCGTCCCAACCGCCGGATAGAACTCCGTTTCGTTATCGATCTCTGCGAAAGGCAGATAATCTTTCCGATGCAGACCCTTTGCCGTAATATCGAAAACCGTGTACGAATTTCCCTGTCGATCCATTCCGAAATCGTTCACCAGCAACTCATCCTTTCCGTCGAAGTCCGCATCGAAAAACTGAAAAGGAGTATAATATCCCAACGGTGAGTTCGGATAATATTCTCTATTGATGGAATCAGTCGCAGATACGTAATCGAAATAATAGACATCCCCATTCCGATGACCTTGAAAATTCTTTGCGAACGTAATATCCATCAACATAGGATTGGAGTATTTCCCCGTATCGGCATACTGAAAATTCCGGCCGCCGGATACGGAACGGAAATTCATCACCCACTGGCCGGTTTCACTATAAGCATCGAACGGCATCCAACACGCCGTCACCTCATACCCGCAAACAAGTCGATTGTATTTGACATACACACGAATCGCACGATCCTGCCCGGCAGGTATCACCCCATTCAATCTATTTATCCAAACGGAATCCGTCGGCTCCGCACTCCGCCGATACAGTCGCCGACGCTCCGAAGATTCCGGATCGCCCGAATCAGCCGGACAAACTTCATTCTCCGTATCTGCAATTGCAGCGGAAAGCATATCGCTGTCCGGTGCTACGGGAATTACAGGAACTGCGGCACGATCATCGGAAGTACCGACGACCGGACGCCCGCTCCGGCATCCGGCCATCGACAATACTCCCAAAGTAAGTGCACAATATATTAATCGTAACATTACTTGTATTTACTTTCTTTCAATTTCCCGGATATAATTTCTCCGATCTTTTCGTTTTAGGAACATACGTTTTATTCCCGTTGCTATTGATATAATATTGACCTCCTTTAGGCCCCGTGTATATCTTTTTTCCTCTATTACAATTTTGCTGATATGCCTCTATAGAATAATCCGTCGCTTTTGTTCCTTTATTCCCAGTATAAGGATTAATATTTCCTTTCATCATAGAAAAGCAGAAAGAGGAAATGAACCGCCTTAGTGCTACAACAGCTACACTGTGAGTACCTGTTGGAAATAGCAGACCAAAAAATGCAGGAAACGGAAAGCGACACCAACGCTCTCATAGAGCAAGTCCATCAAAAAAACAACAGTGTGAAGACCTTGACAGGGTTATCAGCGAGAAGTTAACAATGTAGTAGAGGAGCATTATTCCCACCAGCAAAAGCAAGGCTTTTTGATAAACTATAGTTCCCATTTTATTTTATTAATTTCTTCATATGCATTCATATAAGTATAACCTTGTTTTTCTTGATATACTTCATCTGCTTTATCATAAGTTGGCGCAAGATATCCATAAAAGTCATCATACCACCCATCCTCCTCCTCATGGAAATGCCCTGCGGTTTTTCTATACTCTTCATACTCCTCAAAGGTTTTGAAACCTTTGAGTTGCATAACCTTAAAATCAAACCATTCTTCAGCGTCCATTGGTTGTTTTATTATTTTGTGTAATAATATTATTTCATCAAAACCAATACTCAAAAAAAATTCTAATTTAGAAACAGGATGAAGACGATAACAGGGCTTTTTTTCGTAATAAGATTTTAGAGCAAGTAGTTTCCCTCCAAGAAAATCATTTGCTTCAATATTAGCATTCTCTATTGGATTAAAAGGAGGAAGTTCCTTTTTATGGAACATCTTGTAATTTCTAATCAGATCCCAATCTACCTTTATTGTAGTATCAGTACAATTATGAGGCTTGTGTTCTAGTAAATACTCATCTAAAATTTTATATCTTTCATCGCTATATCCTGAAAGATAGTGATACTCTCCATCTTCTTTTATAATAAGAAGACCTCCGAAACGTTCTGTTTGATTTCCGTACATTCCAATAACCTTTTCTTTAAAAGAATCATTTTCTTTTTTCTTTACAGGTGTATTAGAGACTGATTTTAATGGTATGTTAAAATTACTAATTTTAATATCTTCATCAAATCGAACATCATCTAAATATTTATCAAAGACATCGTCATCATCAACGTTAGTTTGGGCATAATCATCATATTCACCATAATACGAATTATCACAATTCTCTGTTTTACTTTTCTCCCTTAATTTATCTATTAGAACACCAAGTCCTATAAGCAACAAAAGTCCTATAATACCACCAATCGGATTACCATCACTATCTTCTGCCGCTTCATGCATATAATATGCTTGAGCGGAAACTTTGCAATATAGAGAATGGAAGATGCATGCAGTTAGTAATAATTTAATTTTCATAATTACTTAATAATACAATACTGACAATTAAATTCTTTTTATCGCTTTCAAACGTACCATTTCAGCTCGTCCATATTGAGATAAAACCCAATAAGTATAAACACCAGCATATTCTGATTTTACGGTGTCTGTTTTTATTAATTTTAAAGCCATTAACTGAATTAAGATTGTTTGAAAATCATTCTCATTTATGCTGGCATATTCCTCGGCAAACAAAGCACGTTCTAAATGCTCTAAAATGTGTTTCTCTGTAATCGGTTTCAATAATATCATACAGACAGAAAGAAATATCTCATTCCATGTTTTTTGTACAGTATAAAACCTTTCTCCATCATCATTAAAAGGATTTATAGGAATTGTATAGTGAATGTCAAACAAATCATTCCCTTGCATATAACATTCAGAACCGGCAGGAGAAGCAGAACAGAGAAAGTTGATCTGTTCTTTTAATTTCTGATTTTCCTCCTTCAATTTGATAATAGAATTATTTGCTTCATCAGAAGCAACTTTATCGGCTTTTACCCACCCTATGCGTGGGTGGTGCCTAGTCTGATAATCTAAACTTAATGAAACTTTACCGGCCAAATCGTCTGCATTACTCCAAGATTTACACATTCTGTCTTTAGTAACAAGCTTTTCAAAAGCTTCCAATTTTTCAGGATTGTTTTTTTCTGTTTTATTATTTAGCAAATTCCCTTTATCCTTTATATAAAAAGCTGAGATTGGTATTCCTCGTTCTAGTGCATATTCATATTCTAGCTGCGTATAACTTTTTTGAGTTTTGGGTTCTATAGAGCCATATCTACCTCCTAGAATTAGAACATAGTAATCACACTCATCTATCAACTGTCTAATTATGGTCATTTGCTCATCATCGGCAGCAGGAAAATATTCCATTCCAACAGGAATACAATTTTTATTGAGTAGAGTCTCTATGACCCTTTCTCGTTCCTCCTTTAGGTCTTCAAAGGTTGATGATACAAAAACTTGATACTTTTTATCCATATAGAAAACTGGGAAACGGAGTATTAAACATGAGACAACATTTAAGTAGGTATATAGTCTCTATAAATTTGATTCGGAGCTACGAAAATTTATTCGTTCTGAACTGGAGAAGATAGAAGTTTCTATCCGTACTCAATTATCATATATCCAAACTACACATTCTGACATCTTTTGGTGCGCTAATTCTGTAAACTTTTGTCATCGCAAATATAGCGATATAGACGGAAAATGCAAAACATCCTGCCCTTTCGGGCGCCATTGCCGTTATGAACGGTGCAAAGTTCCTTAAAACAAACATTTTCTGCAACAAGTGCAACTGTGGATTCGAAACTTTGTTAGTTGCAATTTGGGGCTGTGTCACCTATGATTTTGCGGATCGTACGGGCCTCACACAACGAAAGGAGGGCGCTGAACTAAAGTTCAGCGCCCTCCTTCGTCTTCCAAAATAATTTTACTTTTCGGAACTCTTCTCGAGCCCCATCTTTTCGATCAGGGCCTTGGTTTCGGGCTTGTGTCCCCGGAAATTCACATAGAGCGTCATCGGATGTTCGTGACCGCCCTTCGAGAGAATTTCGCGGCGGAAAGCCTCCGCCACTTCGGGATTGAAAATACCCTTCTCCTTGAACAGCGAGAAGGCATCGGCCGCAAGTACCTCGGCCCACTTGTACCCATAGTAACCCGCAGCATATCCGCCGGCAAAAATATGACTGAAAGCCGGCGACATCGCGGCTCCATCAACCACAGGCAGGATCTGCGACGGAGCCATCGCCGTCCGCTCAAACAGTTCGACATCGCCCTCGAACGGCTTGTCGATCGAATGCCATGCCATGTCGTTGAGCGCATACGCGACCTGACGGACGTTGAAATAGGCCGCCTGATAGTTCTCCGCTGCGACGATCTTGGCAATCAGGTCGGCAGGAATCGGTTCTCCGGTCTTGTAATTCACGGCCCACAAGTCGAGGAACTCTTTCTCGGTCGCCCAATTCTCCATGATCTGCGAAGGTAGCTCGACGAAATCCTGATATACGTGCGTACCGCTGATCGACTCGTGCTCTCCCTCCGAAAGAATGGCATGCAGCGCGTGTCCGAACTCATGCAGGAAAGTTTCGAATTCACTGAAAGTAAGCAGTGAAGGAGTCGTATCGGTCGGCTTGGTGAAGTTCATCACCAGCGACACCAGCGGGCGGGTTTCGTGTCCCTCGACGATTGAAACGCTCCGGAACTCGGTTTCCCAAGCCCCGCCGCGTTTGGTAGCCCGGGGGAAGAAGTCGAGGTAAAGTTCCGCCAGGAAGCGACCGTCCTTGTCGGTCACGTCGTAAGCCGTCACCTCGGGATGATAGACCGGGACTTCGGGATTCGGCGTGAAATTAAGGCCGTAGAGCTTATTGGCGAGCAGGAATACCCCCCGCTTCACACTGTCCAACTGCAAATAGGGTTTCACCAGCTCCTCGTTGAGCTCGTATTTCTCATGGCGGTACTTCTCCGAGTAATAAGCCATATCCCAAGGCATAACCTCGCCTTCGAAACCCTGCGAGCGGGCATACTCCCCGATCGTATTGTAATCCTTCACGGCATACTCCTTGGTCTGGGCAAGCAATTCATCCAGGAAAGCATTGACCGTCTGCGCGTTTTCAGCCATTCGGTCGGCCAGCACGTAATCGGCGTACGTCGGATACCCCAACAGGTTGGCGATCTTCAAACGCAGATTGACCATCCGCTTGATGTTCTCCGTATTGTCGAACTCACCGCCCAAGCAGAGGGAATTGCTGGCTCTCCAAAGCTTCTCCTTCAGCTCGCGGTTGGTCGAATACTCCATGAAAGGGACGTAACTCGGCGCCTGAAGCGTCACCGTCCATCCCCGCTCGCCACGGGCCTTGGCTTCGGCGGCCATACCGTCCCGCACGAAATCGGGAAGCTCGGCCACCTGCACCGGATCCGTGATATTGATCGTAAAGGCATTCGTGGCAGCCAGCACATTGCGGCTGAACCGGAGCGAAAGCTCCGAAAGTTCGGTCGAATATTGCCGGTACAGCTCCTTGTCCTCGTCGGAAAGATTCGCACCGCTGCGCACGAAACCGTTATAGATTTCCTCCAGCAATTTCTTATCCTCTTTCGAAAGGAACCATCCCGGATGTTCATAGACGGCCTTCACACGCTCGAAGAGCTGCGGGTTGAGCGATATGTCGTTGGACAGGGCCGTCAGTTTGGGCTGTACGTTCTCGGCCACCTGCTGCATCTCGGGCGTAGCATCCGCTTCGAGCAGGTTGAAAAAAATACCTTCGACCCGCGAAAGCAGCCGGCCCTGACGATCGAGCGCCACGATCGTATTATTGAAGGTCGGCTTGGCCGGATTGTTCACGATCGCGTCGATTTCGGCACGCGACACGGCGATCGCGGCATCGAACGCCGGTTCGTAATCGGACACCCGGATCCGGTCGAACGGCGGGGTTTCGTGCGGCGTATTCCACTCCGCGAGCAAGGGGTTGTTCGTATCAATTTCAGGCAGCTGGGCAACGGGCATCGTATTGTCCGCACATCCGGCAGCCAAAGCGGTTAAAAATGTCATAACAATCTTTTTCATCGGTTAAATTAGATTTTAGGCTTTTCATTCGGTTCGAGGGTCACGACGGGCACGGCAAGGCTGTCGGCAGGTTCTTCGGGCAGCTCCTCCATCAGGCCGCAGGCCACGAGCATCGCCCGTTTATCGGGATCGGCCCCGCGAAAATCCCGGTAGAGGGTCATACCGTCCGCCGAACCGCCTCGTGAAAGCAGCGTCCGGAATTTCCGGGCAGTCGCACGGTCGAATACGTCGCCGGTCTGTTCGAAGGCCCGGAAAGCGTCTTTGTCGAGGACCTGCGCCCAAATATAGAAATAGTACCCCGACGCATAGCCCCCATCGAAAATATGCAGGAAATAGGGATAGCGGTAGCGGGGCTGTATCTGCGGGATCAATCCTCGGCGACCATACACGGCATCGGCTTCGAACTCGTTCACATCGAAAGGTTCGTACTCCGTAATAGCGTGAATATCCATATCGGTAAGAGCGGCAGCTACCAGTTCGGTGACAATGAAGCCCTGGTTGAACTTGCCGCTTTCGCGGATGCGCTTGATCAAGCGTTCGGGAATCACCTCTCCCGTCGTATAATTGATCGCATAGTGGCGCAGCACCTCGGGTTCGGTCGCCCAATTCTCCATGATCTGCGAAGGGAGCTCCACGAAATCGCCCTCCACCCTGCCGAGCGACCGGTATTTCACGTCGGCAAAAAGCGCATGCAGCCCGTGCCCGAACTCATGAAAAAGGGTCTGGACCTCATCGAGCGTAAGCAGCGAAGGCGTCAATTTGGTCGGCGGAGTAAAATTGCATACGATGGCGACCACAGGAGCGATGCGTTCGTCGCCTTCGTAACGCTGGCTGCGGAACGCGGTACACCACGCACCGCTGCTCTTGCCGCTGCGCGGAAAAAAGTCGAAATAGAGCACGCCCAAATGAGTCCCGTCCACGTCGAGCACCTCATATACCGAGCAATCCTTGTGGTAAACCGGTGCGACCAGCGGACGAAACGTAATCCCGTAAAGCCGGTTCGCCAGCGAAAAAGCGCCTTCCCGAACATTTTCGAGCGAAAAATAGGGTCGCAGCGTAGCATCGTCGAGCGCATATTTGTCCTTGCGCACCTTTTCAGCGTAATACCACCAATCCCAGGGTTCGAACGTCGCCCCCGGCACATCCCGCTGCAACATCGTATTCATCTCGGCCATCTCTTCCTTGGCCCGATCAAGCGCCGGCGTCCACACTTCGTTCAACAACTCATAAACGGCAGCGGGCGTTCCGGCCATCTCATCGGCCGTCACATAAGCCGCATAGGAGGGATAGCCCAGCAAGCGGGCTTTCTCGTTACGCAGGCGGGCGAAATCGTTCACCAGAGAGCGGTTATCGTACTCGCTGCCTTCGTTGCAACGGTCGATATATGCTTTGTACAACTGCTCCCGCAAGTCGCGCTGAGTAGAATACGTGAGAAACGGAATCCGGCTGGGAGCGTCGAGCGTAACGACCCACGCATCGTTCAATCCCAACTCCGCAGCCTTCTCCCGGGCCATCCCCTGCACGCTTGCAGGCAGCCCGTCGAGCTGTTTCTCCGTCAGTTTCAACATGAAATCATTCGTCGCTCGGAGGACATTATTGCCGAATTTCACGGGCAGCAGCGCCAATTCGCCGTTAATTTGACGCAACCGCTCCTTCTGCTGCGGATCGAGCAGCGCTCCCGCCCGCACGAACTTACCGTAAATCTTCTCCACCAGGCGCGTCTGCACGGCATCGAGGCCGAGGCTGCCGCGACGGTCGTAAACGGCTTTGATCTTGTCGAAAAGCACCTCGTCGAGCAGAATATTGTCCCGATGGGCGGCCAGCAACGGCATCGCCTGCTCTTTCGCAGCCAATAACTGATCGTTCACGTCGGCCGAACAAAGCATGTTGAAAACCAGCCCCACCTGCTCCAGCATCAAGCCCGAACGGTCGTAAGCCAGAATGACATTCTCGAAAGAGGGCTGATCGCCGTTGGATTTGATAGCGTCGATCTCGGCTTCCTGAATCGACATCGCCCGCTGGAAGGCAGGCAGAAAGTGTTCGGGCCGGATCCGGTCGAAAGGAGGCACGCCGTAGGGCGTTTCCCACTCCTCGAAAAACGGATTCTCCGCCACCTCTTTACGCTGGTTGCATCCCGTAGTCATAAGCAGAATCAATGAAATTAAAAATAAAGAATATCGCTTCATCGGTTCGTTGGATTTTATTTACCTTTGCAAAGGTAAACAATTTATAAAAAATGCAACTGTTTTACGCCCCCGATATCGTTCCTCCGGAATATACGCTCAGCGAGGAAGAGTCGAAACACTGCATCCGCGTGCTTCGCATGGCCTGCGGCGAAGAGCTGCACATCACCGACGGCCGCGGCAACCTCTACCGCTGTGAAATCGTGGACGACAATCCCAAACGCTGCCGGGTGCGGGTGCGCGACACCAACAGCGAATTCGGCAAGCTGCCCTACCGCCTGACGATGGCCGTCGCCCCGACGAAAAACAACGACCGGTTCGAATGGTTCCTCGAAAAAGCCACGGAAATCGGGGTCGCGGAGATCATCCCCCTCGCCACGGAGCACAGCGAGCGACGCACGCTCAAGCCCGAACGGGAGAACAAGGTCATCACGGCCGCCGTGAAACAGTCGCTCAAAGCCTACCACCCCCGCCTGCACGAAATGACTCCGCTGCGGCAGGTCATCAAGCAGCCCTTCGACGGACAGAAATTCATCGCCCACTGCGACGCTCCCCGTTCGGCCCTGGGCAAGGTATTTCTGCCCCACATCCTGCACAAAGGAGGCGACGTACTGGTTCTGATCGGGCCGGAAGGGGACTTCTCGCCCGAAGAGATCGACCTGGCCGTCCGGGGAGGTTTCCGCGAAATCACGCTCGGCTCGCAGCGTCTGCGCACGGAAACAGCCGCCGTCGTAGCGACGGCGCTGGTAGCTGCAGCTAACGAATCCACCGGCGAAAGCGACGAGGAACATCGTCGATTATAAAAACGTTGATTCAATACTAAAAGCCGGAAACTTCGATCGAACCGCATAGCGGCACCGAATCCCCTCCGGTGAAGAAGATTACAGCACAGGTTCTGCTTCTGTTGCGGCGGTTCGGCAAAACAAACTTCGTCCGCACCTGCCGACCAAAGTTCAGGGGAGGTACGGGTCAAAACCAATTATAAATGTCGTTCCAAGCAATGAATGCTGCCAATCGAAACCGACAGCGGTTATAAAATAACAATGAGTCCCAAGCAATTATGAAACAATTCTGGGAAATATTCTGGTCGTTTTTCAAAATCGGACTCTTCACCTTCGGAGGCGGCTACGCCATGATCCCGCTGATCCAGCGCGAGGTGATCGACCACCGCAAGTGGATCCCCGCTTCGGAATTTCTCGACCTGCTGACCCTGGCACAATCGGTCCCCGGCCCTATTGCGATCAACACGGCCGTCTTCGTCGGATACAAACGCTCGGGGCTCCGAGGCGCCTGCGCATCGCTGCTGGGCGCCGTGCTGCCGTCGTTCCTCATCATCCTGGCGATCGCCCTCTTCTTCGCAGGCATCCGCCAGAACCCCGTCGTCGATGCAGCCTTCAAGGGAATGCGCCCGGCGGTCGTCGCCCTGATCATCGCCCCGCTGGTCACCCTCACGCGGGGCATGCACTGGAGCATGATCGTACTGGCCGTCGCACTGGCCGGACTGATCTGGTGGCTGGGACTTTCACCGGTACTGATTCTCGCCGCCGGTGCAGGTGCAGGCATCGTCTGGGAATTGTCTATCGCAAAAAAGAGTAAACAATGATATTCTGGGAACTGTTCGTCAGCTATCTGAAAATCGGATTCTTCGGCTTCGGCGGCGGTTACGCCATGCTGTCGCTGATCCAAAACGAAGTGGTCGTCCAGCACGCCTGGATGACCAACGCCGAATTCGCCGACATCGTGGCCGTATCGCAGATCACGCCCGGCCCCATCGCCATCAATTCGGCGACTTACGTGGGTTACACAGTCGGGATGCAAAGCGGCAGCATATGGTACGGTATCCTGGGCTCGGTCATCGCGACCTTCGCGGTCTGCCTGCCGTCGATGACGCTGATGATTCTGGTCGCCCGCTACATCGCCCGGCTCAAGGGCAATCCGCTGGTAAGCAGTGCCATGCGGGGACTCCGCCCGGTAGTGATCGGCATGATCGGGGCGGCCGCACTCCTGCTGATGTTTCCGCAGGACGCAGGCGACGCCAGCTTCATCGACTTTTGGAGTTGGATTCTCTTCGGCGGCGTACTCGCAGGCTCCTACTTCAAACTCAATCCGATCCTGATGATCGTCCTCTCGGCTGCCGCAGGCATCGCGATTTATCTTTAACCGCTTACTCTCCTCCGGCGACGAAGAAGATGCCGCCCGTAAAGAGCACTACCAGAAAAGAGATCAGAGCCAATGCCGTAAGCACCATGAATCCGATGTGCACGAAGCCCCATTTTTCGCCTCCGTGCGGCAGTTTCGGCGAGGTCAGAGCCGCGATAAGACCCACGATCGGCGTAAGGATCAGACTTAAAACGAACGTCCAAGCGAATCCGATCTTGCGGCGGCTGCCGACGAGCCCGATCAGCACGGAAATAAGACACCAGGTCAGGATACCCAGCACAATAGAGAGCGTAGTCATAATTTCATAAGTTTTTCAAACCGCTCTGCCCCGTGCCGGCAACCCGATCGTCGGCTACCTGGCAAAACGACAGTACGTCCCCAGGGGAAGCCGCTTCCCGGCCCGGTCGTCGAAGCAGAGTTCACCGAATTGTTCCTCAAACGGCATGCCAAAAGCTTGACGCACAGCCGTCGAAGCGAGCGTCGCCGACAAACCCATCGAATAGAGGTTCAGCACCAGAAACGCATCGTGCGGGCCGAGCAGCCGGGCGCAACACTCCAGCATCTCGCCGATGTTATCCTCCAGAATCCACTTTTCGCCGTTGGCACCCCGTCCGTAAGCCGGAGGATCGAGGATAATTCCGTTGTAGCGATTACCTCGCCGCACCTCGCGCTGCACGAATTTGAGCGCGTCTTCGACGATCCAGCGCACCCCCTCCAAGCCGCTCTGCTCCATATTCTCCCGCGCCCAGGTCACGACCTGTTTGACCGAATCCACGTGGGTCGTATCGGCTCCCGCAGCCCGGGCCGCGAGCGTCGCTCCGCCCGTATAGGCAAAGAGATTCAGGACCTTCGGCGTCCGTCCCTCCGCTCTCATCCGCACACAGTTGTCGTAGATGAAATTCCAGTTGGCCGCCTGCTCCGGAAAAAGCCCCACGTGTTTGAACGAAGTGAGACCCAAGCGCATGCGCAGCCGCATCCCTTCGTAGGCGTAGTCCACCGTCCACCGGGACGGCATCCCGGACCGCAACCGCCACTCCCCGCGTTCTTCGCTGCGTCCGTCGCGCAGGAACGAGGCGTCGGCCAGGCGGCGCCACTCCTCCTCCGTAAGACTCCGCCGCCAAATGGCCTGCGGCTCAGGCCGGCGCACGACGTAACGGCCGAAGCGTTCGAGTTTCTCGAAATCGCCGGAGTCGATCAATTCATAGTCGGGGAATCGGGGAATCAGGGTTTCAAACATGGAATATTCTCGCTTTAATTATCTTCAATCTCCGCCGAACGGCGGATCGCTGTAACGCTATTTCCGGTCGCTTTCGTCGATCAGGCTCATCTCGCACCGGGCACAGTCGAACCGGAGCCGGTATCGGAATCGGCCGCGCACCAGAAACAGCTCTCCTTTCAGCGTCGGATGCTCCTTCAGGCACTGCCCGATCTCACGCCGAATGCAATAGGCCGAACGCATGACCGGATGCCCTGCCGTCGCAGGTTCCAAATCGAGTCCGCGTGCAATTTGCCGCACCCCGTGATCGCGGTAAAACTCCTCGGCCAGACGATTCGTAACATTCTCCTCGGCCGTAAGGACTTTCGACGGATAGGGCGCGGAACGATCCTCGGGCAAAATCGCATGGACGACAGGACGGTCGAGCCGTGCCCGGCGCAAACGCTCCAGCCCCTCGCGGCGCAGCTCCGCCAGCAACGACACCGGCACGAAACGGTCGCACCCTTCGGAGCGAACCTCCCGCACGTCGAAAATCGTATCTCCGCTGCGGGAAAGTTGTGCGGCGACGGTTTCCGACATCTTCCGGGAATCTTTCGCCGGTTCGAACACCCCGTCGCGCGTAACCTCGGCCGCAACCCCCTCGCAATCGGTAAAACGCACCGTTACTCGCTGCGGCGTTATCGCCGCGTCGGCACGCACGGGAATCACCCGCCGCGTACGGCTGCGGTCGAGGGCCAACGAAAAGCGACGGTCGAAATTGCGGAACACCTCCGCCCCGGGGACGACTCCCTCCATCCGGTTGGGCACGATCCGATTTCCGGCGACCTCATTGACATTGGTACCCGCCAACCCGTTCCGGGTCAGCAAACAGATGCCGTCCCCAGGCGCCAGGTCGTGTGGCTCGGCCAACGTGAAACTCCGGCCATCGACCCGGGCTACCCGGCCCACGAACTCGCCGACGGATTTGGGCGTATCGAACGACGCGACTCCCGCCCGGCGACCGTCGAAGAAATACTCCGACTCGCCCCGCGTGAAACTCTTCGAAGGATCCGGCTGAAAGTCCGGCCGGCTCTCTCCCACCGACGAGCGGCAGAATCCCGGCCGCGACGCGAGCGCCCGATCAATCCGCTGGCGGTAATAGCTCACGACATTTTTGATATATCCGATATCCTTCAGGCGTCCCTCGATCTTGAACGAGGTAATCCCCGCATCGATCAGCTCGCCTATACGGTCCGACAAATTCAAATCCCGCACCGACAGCAAATGCCGCCCCTTGACGACCGTACGCCCGGACTCGTCCACCAGATCGTAGGTCAGGCGGCAGGGCTGGCTGCAAGCGCCCCGGTTACCGCTGCGTTCGCTCATCGAACGCGACAGGAAACAGCGGCCGCTGTACCCCACGCAGATCGCCCCGTGGACGAAACACTCCAGATCGACCCCGCAGGCGGCACGGATCGTCCGGATCTCTTCGAGCGACAAGGCCCGCTCCAGAATCACGCGGGCAAAGCCGCAGCGCTCCAGAAAAAGCGCCTGCTCCGGCGTGCGCGTGGCCGCCTGCGTCGAAGCGTGCAGCTCGACCGGCAGATTCATCCGCCGCAGCGCCATGTCCTGCACGATCAGGGCGTCCACCCCGGCGGCGATCAGCTCCCTGGCCTGCCGCTCGGCTTCGGCCAACTCGCTGTCATAGAGCAACGTATTGAGCGTAGCATGCACCCGTACACCGTATTGATGGGCATACTCTACCGCCCGGGCGATCTCCTCGGCCGAATTGCCCGCCGCGTGGCGCGCACCGAAGCGGGCGCCTCCGATATAGAGGGCGTCGGCGCCGTAATCGACCGCAGCGACGGCCGCCTGCAAATCTTTGGCGGGAGCAAGTAATTCGATGGATTTCACGGTGCTTTGTCGGAAAATATGCCGAAGAAAAAGCCCGAAACGACATCCGGTTCCCCCGGGCCGCGTCGAGGCGTGTCTTATCTCGGGGCAAAAGTAAAAAATAATCGGCAAATGTGCTTGCGATTGGGGTTTGTTTTGTAATTTTGCTCTCCGAACACGTAATATTTCAAGACCATGCTTACGATCAAGCAACTCAGGGACGACCGCGAGGCGGCCATCCGCCGTCTGGCAAAAAAAGGAGTGGACGCCGCTCCGGTAATCGCCGAAATCGAAAAACTGGACGACCGCCGCAAGGCGATCCAGCACGAACTGGACGAATGTCTGGCCACACAGAACCAGGCGGCCAAACAAATCGGTGCATTGATGGGTAAGGGACGGCGCGACGAAGCCGAAGCCAAAAAAGCGGAAGTCGCGTCCCTCAAGGAGCGGTCGAACGCGCTGAATGCCGAATTCAAAGAGGTTTCGGATGCTCTTCAGGCCGCGATCGTCACCCTGCCGAACTTCCCGGCCGACATCGTGCCCGAAGGCAAAACGGCGGAAGACAATCTGGTTGTGAAACTGGTCGAAAGCTATACGCAATTACCCGAAAACCCGCTGCCCCACTGGGAGCTGGCCCGCAAATACGACATCATCGACTTCGACTTGGGCGTAAAGCTCACCGGCGCGGGGTTCCCCGTTTATAAGGGACAGGGCGCCCGGTTGCAGCGTGCGCTCATCAACTTCTTCCTCGACTGCAACACGCGGGCCGGGTATCTGGAAGTGGAGCCTCCGGTCATGGTCAATGAAGCCTCCGGCTTCGGCACGGGACAACTGCCCGACAAGGAGGGACAGATGTACCATGCCACGGCGGACAACTTCTACCTCGTTCCGACGGCCGAAGTACCCGTGACGAACATCTACCGCGACGTGATTCTCGACGAGAAGGATTTTCCGGTGAAGATGACCGCCTACACCCCCTGTTTCCGCCGCGAAGCCGGGTCGTATGGCAAGGATGTGCGCGGACTGAACCGTCTGCACCAGTTCGACAAGGTGGAGATCGTACAGTTGAGCCTGCCCGAAAAGAGCTACGAGGCGCTGGACGGGATGGTGGCCCACGTCGAAAGCATCGTCAAGGCACTGGAGCTGCCCTACCGCATCCTCCGACTCTGCGGCGGCGACATGTCCTTCACCTCGGCGCTGACTTACGATTTCGAGGTATATTCCGAAGCGCAGAAACGCTGGCTCGAAGTGTCGTCCGTGTCGAATTTCGAGTCGTTCCAGGCCAACCGCCTGAAACTCCGCTACAAGGATGCCGACAAAAAGACGCGGCTGGCACACACGCTCAACGGCTCCTCGCTGGCCCTGCCCCGCATCGTGGCGGCCCTGCTGGAGAACAACCAGACGCCCGACGGCATCCGGATTCCCGAAGCGTTAATTCCTTATACGGGCTTTGATATGATTAAATAAATTTTTATATTTGCACCGTCAACACACAACTTAAACAATACAAAAAAATGGCTTACAAAATTAGTCCCGATTTGTGCGTAGCTTGCGGCACATGTATCGACGAATGTCCGGTAGAGGCAATCTCGGCCGGTGATGTTTATGTAATCGATCCTGACAAGTGCATCGACTGCGGCACCTGCGCAGGCGTTTGCCCGAGCGAAGCGATCAAGCCCGAATAATTTTACAAGAAGGCATAAAAAAGCTCTTCCCTCGAAAGGAAGAGCTTTTTTATTGTCTATTCCCAAGTGGATCTGCCGACACGCCCGAAACCCGGGGCCGATCCACCCATACGGCCTGTCGCCACAACGGATTCACAACCGTTTTCCAGCCGATTTCAACGGCAGATCACGATTCCGCCGACCGTTATACAATACGTCCCGAAGCTCCCTCGAAAGGAATTTCGCGGAAAGGTCGAAATACATCGGACGATAGCGGCGGGACCGTGCATCACAGGACATCGAAAGACACGTGTACAGGGATTTTGCCGCAAACGAACCTTTCCGTTTGCAGAATCTATCTATTATACTTAATTTAGAGCACAGAAACATCGCGGGAGAAGCGTAGCCTGCAATGTCTAATGCCTGTTTCAGCCCGTGAAAGGGGAAGCTCGCGGTACAATGGCCGCAAGCATTCCGGAAGAGGCGCGTGGAAAAAGATCGAAGGCATACCGTTGCAGGCGACGATCGTTCAACCTAAAACCTACCTGATTATGAAAGCACGTGTCTATTTATCGTTAGGAGCCTTGCTCCTGTTCTTGGCCCCGCTGGGCTGTTCCGACAAAGCGGAAAGTCCGGCACCGGAAACCCCGCCGGAAGAACAGCCGGTACAGCCTTCAGAGGAGTATAAGGAGATGTATCATTCGATGGAGGATAACATAAAGGACGAAGAACCCAGTCTCTATTACACGTACTTCCGTATGCGAAATGACAGCGACCAGCCGCTGTACATTGCAGTAAGAGTACGGATGAATCCATACGGATTCTTCTACTACCTCAAGCCGAAGGAACAAGCTACGCATTGGAGTTGTACGGAAAATAGCGCGGGTTTGAATTTCGATATGGACCAAGTATTAATCAAAGACTTGAACAAGGGACTGACTGCTGTTGAAATTTACTATCGAGACGATAAGGCCGGGACTTTGGCCCCGGAGAAAGACACCGCAATGCGTTATATTTTTATAAAGCCTATGACGGAAGAGATGGTCGGAACGCTACGCGACCCGGCCCGTTGGGAGTATGAAGAGTTCCCGGACCGCCCCCGTGCCGTGCGATGGACGATTCATATCACCAATGAGGACTATGAAGAAGCCGTCCGTGCGACCACCGAGCGGTGGAAAGATTGGGATCGCTGGAGCGGTGAGCCGATAGAATGGGAATGATTTTCAATTTCGTCTATATCGCAGAAGCGGGCCGCCTGTCTCTTATACACATCTCCGAGCCCACGAG
>ERZ1027063.35-NODE-35-length-68505-cov-9.129920_pt1 | contig 68505 bp, 68 predicted proteins | sample MGYA00519423_ERZ1027063 | MGnify/ENA primary metagenome ERZ1027063 (study PRJEB26926, sample SAMN06164493) | human gut metagenome | biome: ENVO:00009003; feature: ENVO:2100002; material: ENVO:00002003 | host: Homo sapiens | place: USA | collected 2012 ...
ACGAGATGAGCGCTAGTCTCGTGGGCTCGGAGATGTGTATAAGAGACAGGTAGCGCCCCACGCCCCTTTCGAGAAGGATATTTAGGGAAAGATCCGCGTTACAGACGCGGACACATACCGCGAATAAGCGACCCTCGGATTCGATGCTGCAACCGTCAAAAAAAGATACATCGAAAGATATGAGTACCCTGCGAAATAGAAATGTACGATTATATGCTACAATCGTTTAAGGGACATACGGACCAGATCCTCCACCGAAGCTCCGGGATTTTCCCGAGCAACGATTTTTACGACTTTATCCGCCGCCGCTTTCCCGAACCCGAGCATGACCAGCGCCGCAAGCGCCTCCTCGTAATCCCCGCCGGCGACAGGGGCCGCAACAGTATCCCCCGTCAGTCCCAGGCCGGCCATCTTGCCGCTCAACTCGACGATGATCTTCTGCGCCGTTTTCAGCCCCAATCCCTTGACATTTTTGAGAAGGACGGCGTTTTCGGTAGCGATGATCCCCTGCAACTCCCTCGGCGAATAGGTCGAGAGAATCATCCGGGCGGTATTGCCGCCTACGCCGGAGACACTTATCAGGTGGCGGAACAGTTCCCGTTCGGCCTTCGACGCGAAGCCGTAAAGCAACTGGGCGTCTTCCCGAACCACGTAATGAACGAACAGTTTCACTCGGTCGGAGTGCTCGATTTCGGAATATGTCTGCAACGATATCTGAAGAAAGTACCCCACTCCGCCGACATCCAACACGGCATGGGTGGGAGCGAGTTCGGAAATGGTACCGGAGAGATATTCGTACATGAGTTTCTAATTTTGAATGTGGCTTGACAAAAGTAAAGATTTTTTTCTACCTTTGCCTTTCAAAGCGATATTTTTAACCAAAACAACGGATAACACATGAAAAAACTCTTCTTCGCGGCATTGATCGCCCTGGCAGGATTTACCGCCTGCGGCACCAAAAACGTCGAAACGGCAGCTACCGAAGCAACCGAGCAACGGGAAGTGGGCGGCGGTGACATCGCATACGTGCAGGTCGAAGCCGTGCTCGCGCAGTCCGATCTTTACAATGCAGAAGGCATCGCCCTGAAAGACAAGACCGAAAAGGCACAGAAGAGCTGGGCACAGAAGGAGCAGAACTTCCAGTACGAAGTAGCCCAGCTCCAGGAGAAATACCAAAAGGGGCTTATCACCACCAACGACGCGCAATCCACACAGGAGAACATCGAGCGCCGCATAGCTTCGTACCAGGCTGCGGCACAGAAGGAAGCCAAAGCGCTCGACGAAGAGAATTTCGTCTTCTCGAACCGGGCTCAGGACCTGCTGCACCGCGCCATCGAGAACCTCAATGCCGATGGTCGTTACAAACTCATCGTCAATGCCAATGCCCTGCTCGACGCCGATTCGACGCTCGACATCACGCCCGCCGTGCTTCAGGAGGTGAATCGTCTTTATGCCTTGGAAAAGAAAGACAAGGACAAGAAATAGAAGAGCGCTCCGCTCACCCGGGGTCCGTACCTCGACAAAAAAGTAACGGCTTTGTTTCAGAGTCGTTACTTTTTTTCGTAATTTTGCCTCTAATTAACGAACGTGATTATATGCTTTTAGTACCCCTCCTGGGCGCAGCGACCCATTTTCCCGTCGAGGAGAAGATTTAGGGATAGAGCGGAGTACAAACGCGGACACGGATCGCGGACGAACGATTCTCGGATACGATGCCGCGACCGTCGGACAGCGATACATTGAAAGATACAATTGCCTTAACGAAATACACCATGGGATTTGTTCCGTTCACATTCATCGATTTCATAGATATCATCCTGGTAGCGGTGATCATGTTCTGGATCTACCGTGCTACCCGGGGAACAAACGCCCCCTACATCATCTCCGGGATCATCATGATCTACCTGATGTGGGTTGTCGTACGCACGCTCAACATGGAGCTGCTCTCCAACATCCTGGGGCAGTTCGTCAGCGTCGGCGTCATCGCCCTTATCATCGTCTTCCAGCCTGAAATCAGGCGGTTTTTGCAGATGATCGGCATGCGCCAGAAACGGTTCAACTTCATCGCCCGCATCTTCAACCGAAACGACAATACATCGGTAACGATCATCGCACCGATCGTCCAAGCCTGCCGGGAGATGTCCGCCCACAAAACGGGAGCGCTCATCGTGATCGGCCGCCAGAGCGACCTGCGGCTCATCACCGAAGGCGGTATCGCCATCGATGCCAAAATCTCGACGCCGCTTCTCGAAAATATCTTCTTCAAGAACGCACCGCTGCACGACGGCGCCGTCGTCATCGAAGGCGACCGCATCGTCGCAGCCAAATGCATCCTCCCCGTAACGCAGAGCGACGTTCCCAAATCCTACGGTACGCGTCACCGGGCCGCGATCGGCATGAGCGAAATTTCGGACGCGATCATTCTGGTCGTTTCCGAAGAAACCGGCGGCATCTCGATCGCACACGGCGGGACGATCCACCGCGACATCGCTCCCGATCAACTGGCCAATCTATTACAACGTCATTTCGGAGCCAACCGGCAAAAAGGCCGTCACGCGACGATGGGTAGTTAGACACTCTTCACATCACCATACCATGCTGCTCCCCTCCCCGACGGACCGTCTTATTCTGCGCTGTTGGCAGGATGAAGATTTTCCCGCATTCGCCCGGATGAACGCCGATTCCCGGGTGATGGAGTATTTTCCCGCTCCGCTCTCCCTCCCGGAATCCGCCGCCTTCTTCGACCGCATCCGCCGGGAATTCGAAACGGAAGGGTTCGGACTCTACGCCCTCGAACGTCGCACGGACGGGGAGCTGCTGGGTTATACGGGACTTCACCGGGTCACGTTCGACGGACCATTGTACGGCCGGGTGGAAATCGGCTGGCGACTGCGCAGCGACATGTGGGGCAACGGGTATGCCACGGAAGCGGCCCGAAGCTGTCTTCATTACGCCAGCCTGTCGAAAATGGAATCCATTATCTCTTTCACCGCCTTGAGCAATCTGCGCTCACAACGGGTCATGCAACGGCTCGGTATGACACTATTACAGGAATTCGACCACCCCGCACTACCAACGGGACATCCTCTACGACGGCACGTCCTGTACATGATCCGGACGAGCGGATACGCAGAAACAGAACCGGAAACCCGGCCGGAAAACCTTCGATAAAACCCACGACGCCCCTCTAATCTGCGAGCCGCCGCCGACAAAATTTCCCGGCAGCGGCACGCCCTACAATACCCGAAAACGTTAGACCAAGGACCGGAGCACTGCACGGGGAACCTTCGAATATTCCAACAACTGTCGTCACCGAATATTCCATCGGTCAAGATCGCAAACGGGTCCCTGTCCCGGCCTCCCGGCCCAAACTATGAACCGAAACCTTATCGAAAATTCGACCGTGCGAACAGCCCTTCGTTTCCGAATCTTGTCCTCCCGCCTAAAAATCGGCCCGGCCGAAGTTCTGACCTTATGGCCAACCAGACCGTTCGAAGCTGCATAAAAAAAGGCCGTGGAAAAATCCACAGCCTTTTATATCGGAATGAATCGCCCCCTTATTCGGCAGGAGCAGCGGCCGGCGCAGGCTGCTGATCGGAAGCCGGAAGTTCCGCCTGCGGAACCGCAGGAGTGGGATCTTCGACGATCATCTTCTCCATCAGCGCATTGGCATCTTTCTCGAGTTCCACATTGCTGCGAGCCACCAGACCGCGATCCATAGCCAGCGTAGCCAACAGACTCAACACGACGATCACGACGGCCATCGTCCACGTAAATTTCTCCAGGAAATCCGAAGTCTGGCGAACGCCCATCACCTGGTTCGAAGCGCCGAAATTGGCAGCCATGCCGCTTTTGGGATTCTGAACGAGTACAGCCAGAATGATGAGAATACTTGCAACCAGAATCAGAATGATACAAAGAGTGTATAACATGTTCCTATCGTTTTAATTATTTATTTGCGATTTTGTCAATAAGCGACGCAAAGTAAACACTTTTTTCCGGATTTAACAAACTTAATTTGCGATAAATGGCGATTGCTTCGTCGCAAAGCCCCTGGGCCAGGTAGATTTCCGCCAGATCCTCCGTAACGAGGTCGTCGTCACCGCTCAATTCGGCCTCGGTGCGGACCTCTTCAACGACTTCGCCCTCCTCGGCCACGATCCGATGCCCCCCCTCCTTCAGGAAACGGTCGATCAGGTCGGCAGGCGAAAGCGCACAAAGCGCCTCCCGATCGACCGTGAACCGTCCGAGCGGCAGCAGACGCGACACCGCCGCGATCGACACCCGACGATCGGAACGCCCGGTTTGAAGCACGCGCAGGATACGGGCGGGAGTAAACCACTCGTAACGCTCGACGAGCGCATCGAGCCGCGCTTCATCGACCGGGCCTACCGTGCCTCCGGACATCGTATATTCCTTGAAATCCGCCATCCGCTACCAGTTTGCCGCCGATGCCTGGAAAATGTCCGTCACCAATTTATCGACGATTTGGGGAATCAGTTCGCCCTCGATTTCATTCAGCAGTTTCGAAGAATCGAAATCCTCGAACGCCGAAAACGTCTTTTTCCACGACATGCTCTCGTCCACCGCATTGGTGAAGCGCACATTGACGGTAATGGTCAATCGGTTCAACAGGGCCGTTTCGGACGAACCCGAAACCGAAGCCGTCGTCGAAGTATAACCGGTGATCTCGCCTTCGAAAGCGAAATCGCCGCCTTCGTCCACCTGCGTCAAACGCGTCTGGCGCGTAAACTTGTCCCGCAAGGCATCCGTCAGCGTCGAGCTCAGGATCGGAGCCACCATCGGGGCGTTGTTCGGGAAGTAGGCCACACTGAAGGTCTTGGCATCGGGCGGAATCGAAGCGCCCGACAACGAATAGTTCACCTTGTACCCGCAACCGGCCAGCAAGAGGCCCGCTGCGACGACGATCGCATATTTGAGTACAGCTTTCATTCGATTATAAACGATATTTTTCAGGAGTTCTCGTCGATGCCGAGCTCCTTGATTTTACGGTAAAGAGTTCTCTCCGACATAAACAGCTCGGCAGCGGCTTCCCTGCGGCGGCCGTTGTTGCGCCGCAGGGCCCGAAGGATCTGCTCCCGCAGCACATCGGCTTTGGTCAGTTCCCGCGAAGGCTGTTCATCGACCACCTCCTCACTCTCCGCATAGTCCGGAGAAGCGATGCTGTGGGCGGAAGCCGGCAACAACCCCGCCAGGTCTTTGGTCGGCTCGGCAGGACGCTCGGCACGCTGCATCAGCTCGGTAAGCATCCGCTTCAGGTCATTGACGTCGGCCCGCAGGTCGAAAAGCACTTTGTAAAGCAACTCCCGTTCGAAAGACACGCCGTCGTCCGGACCGCTATGCAAGGCCGTACTCATCGACGTAGATGCTCCACTTTGAGGTTGTGCAGGCAGGTACTTCGTCAGGATGGCAGGCGTAATGAGCCGCGCCTCCTCGATGGCCGAAATCTGTTCGGCGACATTTTTCAACTGACGGATATTGCCCCGCCAATAGTAATTCTCCAGCATCTGCCGGGCCTCGGGGTCCAGAGAAATGGCCGGCATACGGTACTGGGCCGCTACATCGGCCGCGAACTTGCGGAAAAGCAGGAAAATATCCTCCTTCCGTTCCCGCAGAGGAGGCACCAGGATCGGCACCGTGTTGAGCCGATAATAGAGATCCTCGCGGAAACGTCCCGCCTGGATCGCCTCCTGCAAATTCGTATTCGTCGCCGCCACCACGCGCACGTTGGTCTTCTGCACCTTGGCCGAACCGACGCGGATGAACTCGCCGGTCTGCAACACACGCAACAACCGCACCTGGGTCGAATGAGGCAGCTCGGCCACCTCGTCCAGAAAGATCGTCCCGCCGTCCGCCTCCTCGAAATAACCCTTGCGGGCTTCGACTGCTCCGGTGAAGGCCCCCTTCTCGTGTCCGAACAATTCGGAATCGATCGTTCCTTCGGGAATGGCGCCGCAGTTCACGGCGATATATTTATTGTGTTTACGTGCCGAATAGGCATGGATCACCTGCGGGAAAAACTCCTTGCCGACGCCGCTTTCACCCGTAACGAGTACCGAAAGATCGGTCGGCGCCACACGCAGGGCAACCTCCAGCGCACGATTGAGCGCCTCGGAGTTGCCGATGATCCCGAAACGGTTTTTTATGGATGTCAGATCTGTCATTCCTACTCAATCAATCCGGTTTTACAGCCAATACCGGCAAACTATTCCTGATTCGTATCCGAAACGGCCTCCACACCCCCGTCCGTTCCGGCAGCCACGGGCTCCGGCACGGCCGGAGCGAGCTGTTCAAGGTATTCGCGCTCCAGACGCTCGATCTTCGCCCGGCGCAGATAACCGTAAACGATGACGCCTACGGCCAGCACAGCGACCACGATGGCGATGACCATAAACTTATCGATCCTCCGGCGGGGCTTGGAACCCACGTAGGTATATCCCTCGGTGGTTTTAAGCGGTTTGCCGTATTGCAATCCCTTTACATAAGGTGCGGGTTTGCGCTTGGCAGAAACGGAGATCCGAGGTTCGGAAATACCGTCGTCGATTACAGGAGAAGCCTTCGCTTCGGAACGGGATCGCACACGGGGTGCAACGGACTCCGCAGACGCAGCGACGGAAGCGGGATGAGAAGCTGCGGCCGAGGAAATCTTATTTCCTTCCTCCGGAGCCGATTCCCCGGCAACAGATCCCGCAGCTACAGGCGTGGCCGGAGCCGCCTGAAAGACAATGGCACCGCCCGGCGAAAGGGTCAGGCGACCGAAGCCCTCGATTGCATAGGCCCCCTCATGTTCGAGGGCATGACGCACTTCGAACACGAAGCGGTCGATCGCCCCGGCAGCCTCCAGGTCGTTCATTCCGCCCTGCTGCACCAGCAACCCGCGCAAGATGCCGTCGTCGCGCCTGAGCAACTCCGAAAAGACCACACCGCCTTCGGGAACCTTCACGATAAAAGTTCCCAGTTGCGGCACGACCAGCCTCCTGTGCTGGGTCAGGTAATTCGTTATGATTCCAGTCAACACCGTTCTGTCCCGATTAAAATTCGACCCAAAAATACAATTTTCATCGGACAAAAACGAAAAAATTCACCTGTTTTTTCAAAATATACGGATAAACCATTGGCGATCTCGAAAATAATTACCTACTTTGCATCCCCAAATAAAAAACAATCCGCACGAGCTACTTTGCCCCAAAATTTACGATGTAGCTCACGCGGATTATATCGCAAAAAACACAAACGGGCCATGAAAGACAAGTACATCGACCTGATCGAACAGACATTCGATTTCCCGCAGGATGAATTTACCGTCGAGGACAACGAATTGAACTTCCACGACATTCCCCTGATGGAATTAATCAAGCAGTACGGCACTCCGCTCAAGATAACCTACCTGCCGAAGATCTCCCAGCAGATCAACCGGGCCAAGCGCATGTTCAACGTAGCGATGGCGAAGGTCGATTACAAGGGGACATACAACTACTGCTACTGTACCAAGTCGAGTCACTTCTCGTTCGTGCTGGAAGAGGCGATGAAAAACGACATCCACCTCGAAACCTCATCCGCTTACGACATTCACATCATCAACGCCCTGTACGACAGCGGCGTGATCGACAAAGACCGCTACATCATCTGCAACGGCTTCAAACGCCCGCAATACGTCGAAAACATCGCCCAGTTGCTCAACGACGGATTCGAAAACACGATCCCCGTGATCGACAACAAGGAGGAGATCGACCTCTACGACGATGCCATTACCAAAAAATGCAAAATCGGTATCCGGATCGCCAGCGAGGAAGAACCCAAATTCGAGTTCTACACCTCGCGCCTGGGAATCCGCTACAACGACATCATCAACTTCTACAAAACCAAAATCCAGAAAAACAAGAAGTTCAAGCTCAAAATGCTGCACTTCTTCATCAATACCGGTATCAAGGACACGGCCTACTACTGGAACGAACTGTCGAAGTGCCTGAACATCTACTGCGAATTGAAGGCCATTTGCCCCGATCTGGACAGCCTCAACATCGGAGGCGGCTTCCCGATCAAAAACTCGCTCGACTTCTCGTACGACTACGAGTACCTGACTGAAGAGATCATCGCGCAGATCAAGAACATCTGTACCCGCAACGGAATCGACGAACCGCACATATTCACTGAATTCGGATCGTTTACCGTCGGCGAAAGCGGCGCGACCCTCTACTCGATCGTCAATCAGAAACAGCAGAACGACCGCGAGAACTGGTACATGATCGACAGCTCCTTCATCACGACTTTGCCCGATACGTGGGGCATCAACCAGCGCTACATCATGCTGGCGATCAACAACTGGGACAAGGAGTACCAGCGTGTGCTGCTGGGCGGCCTGACCTGCGACAGCGAAGATTTCTACAACTCGGAATCGCACATCAACGCGATCTTCCTGCCCAAGCTCGAACCGGGGAATCCGCAATATATCGGCTTCTTCCATACGGGAGCCTATCAGGAGTCGATCGGCGGCTTCGGCGGCATCCAGCACTGTCTGATTCCGGCCCCCAAACACGTCATCATCGACCGGGACAAGGACGACAACGAATACTACACCCGCCTGTTCGCCAAAGAACAGTCCTACCGCTCGATGCTCCGCATCTTGGGATATTGACGGAAACGGATTCCCGGACCGAAAATTCCGGAATGTACGCCACCGATACGAAAGCACCGGCTTCCCAAAGGGAAGCCGGTGCTATTTTAATGCCGGTTCTAATACAACCCCGTAAGCGGACCCAACTGCACGATCCAATCTTTCTTTCCCCACAGGTAATCCGTCATCCTGAACCGAGGAATATCGGGATAAGGAGGATAATAATCAAGGGATTCAACCTCACCGAATACGTTCGATGTTTCGTCCCATCTCTCACAAAAATCCTGCAAGAGAATTGCCTCTTCATAATTATACACGTCGAGTTTTACCCACCAGTTATTCAGGTACAGGGTATCGCTCGGTGTTACTTCGTTATCCATCTTGCCATCGACACCGGCACTTAAAAAAATGAAGGATACCGGAACCTTTTTATAATAATCATAAAGAGGAATATACAAAAACTCACCTCCGTCCCTGGCAAACGGATCCGTCAGAAATTGCTGGGCTCTTAAATCTTTTTTCGCCATATTAGGCCAATAAGTTTGCTGATAAAAATCGACGGCTTCATCCATCGAACGGGGATAATACCCGAATGAATTATAATACTCTAATGGCAGTCGTTGATAAGTCGGCCACATAAAGTAATCCCTAATACTTTCTGCCGTCTCGACATACTTGCCACTCAAATAACGCCACAACACCAAACTGCTCAAAGAAAGGATAACTACCAATGACAAAATTGTCAAGATCAATCTTTTTCGTTTCATTTCGAAAGAAAATCAAATCCGGTTGAAATACAAAAATCGTAATTTCAAATTTTTTCGCAGTTCTTTATTTCGATACGGATTCGTTCACCTCACTCCGTACAGATTATCATCCATCTTCGCTTTTACCTTTCGACCTACAATCGTTACCACTTCGAAACCCTCCATGTACTTTCTCATCATACAATGCAACCATTCGGGCATCGGAGAAGTATCCGATTTTATCTTCAGGAAATTCTTTTTTTAATCGACGAGCAATACGGATTCCTTCCTCGTCCAGTTCGACCACTTTATCCCGATCAGGGAATCCCTTTATGAACTCCTTCCAATATTGCTCCAGCCACACATCGATCCGTTTCGAAAGATCCGGACTTATGCCGACTTCATCGTGCTCCAAGTAACCTCCATTAGCCGCATCCCGAATGCCCGTTCCATCGAAGTATCCATCCACCGTTAAATACCGCATAACAAACAAATAAAATAATCGGCAACCGCAAAACTTTCAGCAGGAAGCGATACGATTCGAATTAAACAAAAATAGTGAAAGTCGAAAGAAAACGGGAGCTTGCTCACAGTTTTTCGAGGCGGCTCCTATCTTCTACAAAAACAGGAAATAAACAGAACGCCATCGGCAAAAGATCAATTGCCCGGGTCGGCTTCGGAAATCATATTATTCAGCAGAGCATAGACCGTAAGGCCGGCGATGGTCTTGATGCCCGTCTTGCGGGTGATGTTCTTGCGGTGGGAAATAACCGTATGGATCGAGATGAAATACTGGTCGGCGATCTCCCGGTTGGTCAGGCCTCGGGCGACGGCCACGAGAATTTCGCGCTCACGCTCCGAAAGTTCATAGCCTTCAGACTGTGCCGTCGTACGCGTCTGCTCGAGAGCCTGCCGAAGTTTGTGATGCACCCGTCCCGGAGAATCATAAAGATTGATTACTCCGTCGAACTCGTGCAGCAGCTCGTCGTCCACAGCTCCGTGACAGAGAGCGACAATCGGGACGTCCTGCAACATCGGAAAGGCGTTTCGTATCGGAGTGCGGCGCATCACGGGAAACAGCGCGGGATTGATCAGCACCACGTCGGGTCCCGTCGTCGCCACCCGTTCGAAACAGGTCGCCGGGTCGCCGGTAGTTTCGGCATCGAGGGCCCTGAATTCGGAAAAACCGTCCAGCAATGTCCGAATACCGGCCCCCACGATTGCGGAAGGCTCGATAATCAACACTTTATAAATACGACCGTTATCCATTTTTCTCCAATTTTTCGACCAACGGAATCAAGATCTGATTCTCGATGACGGTATGTCGGCTGAGGTCCTCCTCGAAGCGGAAAATATCGGAGAGCACTTCGTAGCGCAGTTTGGCGGAACAATTTTCAGGAAGGTACTTGATAATGATATTCTTCAGGTCACATAGCTTCCCGTCGATATCGCTGTGGTTATCTTCGAAACAGAGGATGTTGTAACCGTCCACCCGGCGTTTTTCGAGCAGGGCCTGTACGTAAGGAAACACGGTCTGCTCCTCGTAATCGAAATGATTATCCACTTCCCGGCGGTAATCGGCGAAAAACGTACTCAATATTTTACGGTGTACTCCGTCGCAAGTCGCTGTCATCGCAGCCATCTTCGCATCCAGATGCGGAAGAGTAACCTCCAGATAATACAGGTGCGAAGTATGCAGGTAATCGAGGACACCGCTCAAATCGTCCGAAGTCAGTTGTTCATAAGGCAGAACCGGGGCATCCGACGAATAAATCCGACAAATCATGAGGAAAAGCTCCGCCGAAATTCCGCGTTGGCGGCAGACTTCGCCGACACTCGCCTCGCCGAAGCCGAGAGGAATACCCATACGGGCCAGTACCACGAGCAACTCGTAGTTGGACTCGACCAGGTCGGCCAGCTTCATACCCGGCGAAAAGAGGAGGCGCCCCCGCTCCGTATTGTCGAAAGAATGTTCCGTCTGTTTCATAATGCAAGGATTATGTTACAAAGATAGTGAAAGCCGAGAGAAAACGGGAACCTGTCCCGGTTTTCCGAGGCGCATCCTATCCAAGACCATGTCAAAGATAAGGAAAGGCGAAAACAATCGCGCAAGACCGCATGCAGAGATTGCCGAGCCATATCCTATCTTCTGCAAAGACAAGGCAAACGGCAAGCCAAACTTAACGTTCTACCCCCCCTCCTTGCATAGCAGAGTTCACAAGCGTCCTCTGCGCGTGCTTCGAGCGTCGGTTGTTTGAGCTTGTCCGAACCGTATCCTATTTTCTGCAAAGATACGCAAATTCGGATGCGCCCCGAATCCCTATATATTGGTATATCGATTGCCGCAGCCCCCAATTTATTATAAATACGATATCGGAACCGGGGCATCCGCAATTTTCAACCTGTTGTGCTCGAACCACTTCATAAAATCATTGAATTTCTGCCGATTGTCACTGACCCACAAGCCAAACGCAGTCTTATTCCCCTCCCGGAGCACCCAATAGTTGTAGGCTTCCAGATGACCGGCATCCCGCACCGAACGCAGATATTCCAAAAAAGGAACGACGATTTGATTGTCATACTTCACCACCGTATTCGCCCCTTCGTCCAACTTCTTCAGGCTCTCGTCGATCCACCGGCTCCGGATACGGTTCAGGGATTCCAGATCGACGGATCGTTCGCCCTCGGCCGCAGCCTGCATCGCCGCCTCGTACACGGCACCGTAAGGCTCCCGTACATCCCCGGCCATAAGCATATCGATCGTTATGGCGATCGGACGGTTCTCGTAAAAATCGACCGCCACGGAATCGGCGGAAAAAACGATGCCGGCCTTATAGTTACGGAACAAAAGCTCGCTTATCTCCTTATTCCGGTCGCCGCTGGGCAGCAGGTTCATCATTATCTCGCCATAAATCTGACTCCAGACCTTGCTGGTGGAATAAGCATAAAACTGCGCCGCCCGGTAATAGTTCGACGGGAACATCGGAGCCACGCTGATACCTTTTTCGAAAGAAGCGACCGCTTCATCGTAATGCCCCTGCATTCCCAAAACGACCCCCTGCTCCAGATAAAGAGCGCCCGAATCGGGAAAGCGTTTAAGTCCCTGCGCATAAACTTTCAAGGCTTTTTTCGGATTCTTCAGATAATCGTAACAGTTTCCGACCAACTGATAAACCAGGTCGTTGCAATCCTCGTACTTATAAAGTGTTTTGGCGAGTTTGATCGCTTTCTGATAATCCCGTTTGACCATATAGGCGTAAGCCATCTCGTACGTCAGAGGCCAATAGTCCGGATCGAGTGTCAGTGCCTGCCGGAGCAACACGATACCCTGATCGGGATCACCGTTATCCATCAATTCGATAGCCTGCCGCTGCAATGCGAGCACCTGCTCGCGGTTGTTCTGTCCGAATGACAGTTGTGTGCCGAACAGACAAAACAACGCCCATAGCAATATTCCAAAAAGCCTTTTCATGACAACAAAAAGTTAATTTTCGATGAATGAAGTTACGATTATTTTTTGGAAAAAACAACCCTTCGACAAACAAAATTACCCTTTCGCACCGAATTACCGGCACGAAAGGGTATATTTATACGATACGAAACGGAGGTTATTTCCCCTTACGGGCGATCACGGCATCGATGCAGGCCCGGATTTTCGGTGCAGGATCCTCCCACGTATCGGGCTTGATGACCTTGCCGTCCTTGGGATTGTAGTGCGGCTTGCCGTCGGGCCACAACTTGGCCATGTTAGCCTGCTGAACGATTTCGAACAGTTCGTCCGGCTCGAGTCCCATCTCGACCATCGTACCCAGCGCGAAGTACATCAGGTCGATCATCGCGTCGGCCTGCTCGTAGATATCCTCGGCGACCAGAAATTCAGCAACCTCCTCGTTCATCCATTTCGCCCGGCTGAGCGAGCGTTTTTTATCCAGCATACGGGGTGCATCCGGACACGGATGACCGAACTTTTCGTGAAATTCACGCACGTCGTTCCACTCTTTCTTCATAACACTCAAAATTCTAAAACAGCCATAAAGGTACGAATTAATTTTCACAAGACACGTCCCGGCAGGAGTTTCGAACCTCTTTTTTCCGGGTGCCTTTTGGCAAAAGAGCGGAATGCCCGCATTTTCGATCGTACAAACATCGACCGAAAATCACGAACACCTTTTTTGTTATCTTTGACTTCGTCTTAGATACTCCGCCTCGGCAAAATGCAAATAAAATTTGCTTTTGTGCTCGGCTTATTCGTATCTTTGCAACGATCGGACAAAATTGCCCGACTTACTTAACCAATTATCGTTCAAATTCTTTATCGTATGAAAAAACTGTTCATTTTCTCGGCTCTCATCACCCTGGCGCTGGGGGGGGGAGTTGCAGCGACAGCGAAACAGATGAGTTTCAGAACATTCTGATTCCTCAGGATAACTTATCGGCCTCGATTTCGGCCGATGCGTTGTCCCATACCATCGGTTTCGAGACGACCCAGAGCTGGACGGCATCCGTGCGTGAAACCTCGCGTGCCGAAAGCTGGATCTCCATCAACCCCACTTCGGGCGACGCCGGCAAGCACACGATTACCGTCACGCTCACTGAAAACGAAACGACCGAATCCCGCCAGGCGGTCGTCATCATCTCCTGCGGCGGAGAATCCGCAAATATCTCCATCACCCAGCGGGGCGTGGGACAAGACGAACCGGAAGACCCGGACGCCCCGAATGACCCCGACAATCCTCAAAAGCCCGAACATCCCGACGTAGCACCCGAAGACCGGCTGACCTGGGTAGAAACGACCTACACCGAGGTTTACAGCGACGGTTCCAGCACCGACAAGAGTTACCTGCTCTTCGAATACGATGCCGAAGGTCTTCTGACCGGTTACGACCAATACGATTACGATTCGGAACAGACCGACAAAATCAATGCCTCCTATGAGAGGACGCTCAAACGAAGCGAAGGGAAAATCACGGACGAAGAAAAATGGTTCGAAATCGGCGGCGGCAGCTACGAAGGAATGCCCCTTCCCAACTCGGGCGAATACGCCAAGGAATACCACCTGAATGCAAGCGGTCTGGTAAGCGGCTACACCGACCCGGACGGCGCCAGCCAGACTTTCACCTACAATGCCGACGGCACGCTGGCTCGCTCGGAATACCGCAACCCTTCCTATCCCGATGAGAACTCGACCGCGACGCTTACCTGGCAGGACGGCAACATCGTTTCCATTTCGACCATCGACGGACGGGATAACGAAACAACGACATTCTCCTACACCGAACACCTCAACCCCTGGAACGGCATCGACATAGGCGCCTTCATGATCGGCGATGCAGAGGAGTCCGCCATGCTGCTCGGCATCAGCGGTACGACCGTTAAGAACCTGCCAGCCAGCCGTCAAGACGGCAACAGCACTACGACCTACACCTACACGTTCGACGCCGAAGGCCGCGTCAGCACGATCGTGACCGAAGAGAACTGGCAGGACGGCGGCGGCAGCGGCAGCGAGCGCACGGAATATACGCTCCACTACGGTCCCCAAACCGTTTCGAAACCCGATTACATCCCCTACGTGACCAAACAGGAAGTCGTGGACGAAGGTACGCTTCCCTATACATTCTCGGAAGACAATCCGGACGAAAAATGGTACGGTGTAAACGCCTACACCTCCTATGCCAAGATCCGCAGCACGATGTCCGACGGCAGAACCAGCGAAAAAACCGAATATCGGCAGATCAACATCAATCCCTCGACTCAGGAAGGTCCTGTATTAGGCTACCTTTACATCACGCAGGACGAAGCGGACAACTTCCGGCTCGTTTCGACCTCTTTCAACGAGATTCCGCTGGGTGAAAACGAGATAAACCCCCACCGTTTCGTCTATACGCTGGAATATAACTGCTTCACGGTCAATCTGGAATTCGACGTGTTCTATCCTTCCTGCACAGTCTTCGATCCTGCGACCGGTGAACAGAAAACCCACTGGATGCCGATGCTTCCGCTCGACAAGAACTGTTTCACGGTATCCGAACCGGAACTGCGGTATATGGGTGAAAATACGGACGAAAACGGCCCTACGAGCGAATACGAATTTACACAAAAATATCTCTTCCGGGTCAATCCGGATGTAGAGCCTGCGGAATACGATTACCAACAACTGAACCGGTTCATCTACGTCGCACACTATTAAACCGAAAACACGGGCACAGCCCCATCAGACAACCCCTCCGAAAACTCGGAGGGGTTGTCTTTGTCGCCGACACCGAGGAAAATCAGCACCTCCGTTGCGATTCTGCGAATAGTTTTATATATTTGCAAGCGAAAAATCCGGAGCGGACCTGCAACGGCCGAACAGGGAGAACGATTTGCCCGACACCGCTTTAGCTTTGTCCGGACTGAAAAAACCGACTGCAACGACGGCTCCGCAAAACGAAAAATGCTCCAGCGTCGGGCGGCACCGTTTCCCGGCATACGATAACGAACCGAAACTATGTTTGAAAACTTAACCGATAAACTCGAACGGTCCTTCAAGCTGATCAAGGGCGAAGGCCGCATCACCGAAATCAACGTCGCCGAAACCCTCAAGGAGATCCGCCGGGCGCTGATCGACGCCGACGTCAATTACAAGGTAGCCAAATCCTTCACCGACGAGGTGAAGCAGAAGGCCCTGGGACAAGACGTGCTCAAGTCCGTCAAGCCGGGACAGATGATTACCAAGATCGTCCGCGACGAGTTGGCACAACTCATGGGCGGCACGGCGACCGACATCAAGCTGGAGGGCACGCCTGCGGTCATCCTGATCGCCGGTCTGCAAGGCTCCGGTAAGACTACCTTCTCGGGCAAGCTGGCGGCGATGCTCAAGAGCAAGAAGGGGCGCCAGGTGCTGCTCGTGGCAGGCGACGTCTATCGTCCTGCAGCCATCGACCAGCTCAAGGTGTTGGGCGGACAGATCGGAGTCGAAGTCTATACCGAAGAGGGGAATAAAAATCCGGTGCAGATCGCCGAAAATGCCATCAAATACGCCCGTCAGCACGGTTTCAACGTCGTGATCGTCGATACGGCGGGCCGTCTGGCCGTCGATGAGGCGATGATGCAGGAGATCACGGCGATCAAACAGGCCGTGAAACCGGGCGAAACGCTCTTCGTGGTCGATTCGATGACGGGTCAGGATGCCGTGAATACGGCCCGCGAGTTCAACCAGCGGCTGGATTTCGACGGCGTAGTGCTTACCAAACTCGACGGCGATACGCGCGGCGGTGCGGCGATTTCGATTCGTGCGGTGGTGAACAAACCGCTGAAGTTCATCTCCAGCGGCGAGAAGATGGATGCCATCCAGGTATTCCATCCAGAACGTATGGCCGACCGTATTCTGGGTATGGGCGACGTGGTATCGCTCGTGGAACGCGCCCAGGAGCAGTACGACGAAGAGGAGGCCCGCCGCCTGAAGAAGAAGATCGTCAAGAACCAGTTCAACTTCAACGATTTCATGGGGCAGATCGCCCAGATCAAGAAGATGGGCAACCTCAAGGACCTGGCTTCGATGATCCCCGGTATGGGCAAGGCTCTCAAGAATGTCGAGATCTCGGACGACGTATTCAAGCAGACCGAAGCGATCATCAACTCGATGACTCCCCTCGAACGCGAGAAACCCGAAATCATCGACGCCAAGCGCCGCGAAAGGCTCGCCAAAGGCAGCGGTACGACGATGGCCGAGGTGAACAAACTGATGAAGCAGTTCGAAGACACGCGCAAGATGATGAAGGCCGTCGCCGGAGGCAATATGAAAATGCCCAAATTACCCGGACGCGGCTTCCGCAGATAAGCGGGATGAATACTTCGCCAACTACTTTATACCCCTTCGGTTCGGGTTCCGAACCGAAGGGGTTTTCCTTATGACATCTATCATATAATCGACCCGCTTCCGGGCAAATCCGGCATCCTCTGCAACCACGCACCGGCAGCGGAAAGGCGATTCACACATGCTCTCCGAAATCGGTATCAGCTCATAATTGGGCAAGCAGAATGCAGGACAAATCCGGAAAGGCTTCGCCCGTAAACACGAAGAACGGATTCGTCCGGAACACCTTGCAGACGAGTACAGGAAAAATATACAGAAACAGGAAAAAACCGGAGAGGAAAACACAACGCGAAGGACCGAAGAAAACGCGTTTTTTCCGGCCCGATCTTCCAATCCGTCCGATAACGGGCTTTTCCCGGAAAAACAGCGGTGTCGAAAAGAGCCGCAACCTCCCTAGGCCCCCCTTATCCGAAAAACGCCACCGACCAACACCTTCTGAACATAGAAAGATGACGCTTCATTTGGCAGGGGGTATTTTTTTCGCTATCTTTGTAAAAGATAGGAGGCGGTTCGGCAATCTTAGCGTGCAAATCCGTGCGATTGCTCTCGGCTTTCACTATTTTTGGAGCAGGCAGCATGGCGGCCCGGCATGAAAAACAAGTTCGTTCGTTTTATGCGGTCCTCGCTTTCACTGCCTTTTCGTGAGAATCAGACAACAGACATCCTATGCACAAGGCCGGTTTCGTCAATATTATCGGAAATCCCAACGTCGGCAAATCGACGTTGATGAACGCACTCGTAGGCGAACGCCTCTCGATCATCACCTCCAAAGCCCAGACTACGCGCCACCGCATTCTGGGAGTGGTCAGCGGCGAAGATTTCCAGATCGTCTTCTCGGATACGCCGGGCATCCTGAAACCCAGCTACAAACTCCAGGAGTCGATGATGAAATTCGTCACCGGCGCCGTGAACGATGCGGACGTAATCCTCTACGTCACCGACACGGTGGAACAGAGCGACCGTTCGAACGACATCCTCGAAAAGATCCGCCAAAGCGATATTCCCACCCTCGCGGTAATCAACAAGATCGACCTCACGACGCCCGAAAAGCTCGAAGAGCTCGTCGATAAATGGCAGGCGCTGCTGCCGGCCGCCACGATCGTCCCGGTATCGGCACGCGAGAATTTCAACATCAAGGGACTTTTCGACCTGATTCTGGAACGGCTGCCCGAGGGAGAAGCCTTCTACTCCAAAGATACGCTCACGGACAAAACGCTGCGATTCTTCGCCTCGGAAATAATCCGCGAAAAGATCCTGCGCAACTACGACAAGGAGATCCCCTACTGTTGCGAAATCGCGATCGAAGCCTACAAGGAGGAACCGACGATCGACCGCATTTCGGCGGTCATCTATGTCGCACGCGACTCCCAGAAGGGTATCCTGATCGGGCACAAGGGCGAGAAACTCAAAAAAGTCGGACAGCAGGCCCGCGAGGACATGGAGCAATTCCTCGGCAAGAAGGTCTTCCTGCAACTGTACGTCAAAGTAAACGAGAACTGGCGCGATAACGAACGGCAACTCAAGCGCTTCGGGTACGAACAAGAATAATCACAACCAAATCGGGGTGTCGTGGCATTGCGCAAATTTATCCTGAAAATCATCCTGTTGGGGACGCTGCTGAGCAACGCCGCCACTGCCGACGCCCAATACAACAAAGACTATTTCTACTGGGCTAGCCGCCGTTGCCTGATGAACCGCGAATATCAGGAGGCGATTCGTGTGCTCAACATCCTGTTGCGGGCCGATCCGGACGCCGCAGAGGGCTATTTCCTGCGGGGCGTAGCCAAATTCAACCTCGACGATCTGCTGGGTGCCGATACCGACTTTTCGGCTGCCATCGTCAAAAACCCCGTGTTCACGACCGCCTACATCTACCGGGCGCTGACCCGTACGCGCATGGGCAACTACGACGACGCGCTGCAGGATTTCCGCGAGGCGATCGACCTGAGGCCCGACCTGCCGGACGCCTATTACAGCCGAGGCTATACGCGTCTGCAGAACAAGCAATACGAGGAGGCGATCGAGGATTTCGACAAATTCATCTTCCAGGAAAACAAGGTCACCGACGCCTACATCGGCCGCGGCACAGCCTACCTCTACCTGAAGGACACCGTACGGGCCCTGGAAAATTTCGACCAGGCGATCCGCACCAACCGCGAAAATCCCAACGGCTATTACCAACGCGGAACCCTACTGTTGCAAAAAGAGGAGTATGCCCGAGCCGAAGCCGACTTCGACATGTCGATCCGCTGCGATTCGACTTTCCTGCCGCCCTATTTCAACCGGGCGGTGGTCTATTCCAACACCAACCGTCCGATGCAGGCCCTCGCGGATTTCGACCGGGTGCTCCAACTGGACTCGACCAACTCGTTCACCTATTTCAACCGGGCGATTCTCCGCACCCAGATCGGCGATTACAACCGCGCACTCGACGACTTCGATCGCGTGGCGCTCTACTCTCCCGGCAATGTTCAGGTCTATTACCTGCGTGCCATGCTCAAAACCCGCTTGGGCGACCTCGAAGGCGCCGAGCGCGACTACACCCGGGCCATCGAACTCTACCCCGACTTCGCCAACGCCTACCTGAACCGCAGCGCCCTGCGCTATGCGTTGCATAACCCTAAGGCTGCGAAACGGGACGAAGAGATCGCCCAGCGCAAGATCGCCGAATACAAATCCCACCTGAAGGACAGCACCTACTCGATCTATGCCGATACGACGCAACGGATGGACAAACTGCTGGCCTTCGACAACCAATTCACCAACAACTACTTCGACCGCATTTCGGAACAACCGAGCCTGGGCCGCAGCAACATGCGTCTGCTACCCCTGTTCCGCTTCACCCTGATGCAGCCCGACACCACCCGGATCGAGGCGTCGAACCGCTATACCCTGCAACGGGTCAAAGACTTCGAGAAAAAACTGGACAATCCCTACCTCGTCCTCTCCAACCGGCCTACGAACATCGATGCGGACTCTTTGGCGATGCTCGACAGCCGCTATGCCGAAATCCTGCGCCAGAATCCGCGCGACTGGCTCCTGCAAGTACAATATGCCATTTCGCAATCGCTGATCCGACAATTCACCAATTCGGTCGGCGCCTATTCGTCGGCTATCGCAGACAATGCCGCCAATCCGTTCCTCTACTTCAACCGGGCCGTGACACGGGCCGAAATGATCGACTTCATTTCGGGCCTGGACAATCCCTATCAGCGAATTTCGATCGACTCCGACCCGGCGAACAAACTCACCAACACCCATACACGCACCTACAATTACGACGAAGCCATCGCCGATCTGGACAAGACGCTCCGCCTCTTCCCGAATTTCGCCGAAGCCTACTACAACCGGGGAACGCTGCTGGCTCTTTCAGGCAAACTGCCCGAGGCCTTCGAAGATTTCTCGAGAGCCATCGAACTGAATCCCCTCTTCGCCGAAGCGTTCTACAACCGGGGCATGACCCAAATCTATATGAAAGACACGCGCAAGGGCTGCCTCGACCTCTCGAAAGCCGGAGAGCTGGGCATTGCCTCGGCCTATGAAATCCTCAAACGCTACACGGGGGAGCATACAGAAGCTTTTTAACTAACAATAACCAATTCAATAAACTATGACACAAGCTATTCAAAAGAAACTGAACGACTCGCTGTGGGCTCGGTGGACCGCGCTGATTCTAGTCGCACTCACCATGTTCTTCGGCTACATGTTCGTCGATGTCCTTTCTCCGTTGCAGAACATGCTGGAAAGCTCCCGGGGTTGGAGCCCCACGATTTTCGGACTGTACGGCGGTTCGGAATTCATTCTGAACGTCTGCGGTTTCCTGCTCGTCGCAGGTATCATCCTCGACAAGATGGGCGTACGGTTTACGGGTATTCTCTCGGCCTCGCTGATGGTACTCGGTGCCGGTATCAAATTCTACGGACTGAGCAATTACTTCTATGAAGGCGGATTCGGTTACGAGTTCCTCAATTCGTTCCTCACGGACATTCCGGCCAGCGCGAAGCTCGCCTGCCTGGGCTTCATGATCTTCGGCTGCGGTACGGAGATGGCCGGTGTGACAGTATCCCGTGCAATCGTCAAGTGGTTCACGGGGAAAGAACTGGCTCTGGCGATGGGCTTGGAAATGGCTATCGCCCGACTGGGCGTATTCGCTGTATTCAGCCTCTCGCCCTGGGTGGCGAACTGGGGCGGCGATCCGAGCGTAGCACGTCCGGTAGCCGTTGTCGGCCTATTGCTCTGCATCGGCCTGCTGACCTACATCGCTTTCTCGGTCATGGACTTCAAACTCGACAGACAAACCGAGGCAGATACCCCGATAGGAGAAACCGAAGAGCCCTTCAAGGTCTCCGATCTGAAGAACCTTTTCAGCAGCAAAACCTTCCTGATCGTTTCGGCGCTCTGCGTGCTCTACTATTCGGCAATTTTCCCGTTCCAGCGTTTCGCAACGGGTATGCTCGAAAGTAATCTGGGCATCACCAACCAGCAGGCTTCGGACATCTTCCGCTGGTTCCCCATGGGTGCAATGATTCTGACTCCGCTCCTCGGCTGGTTCCTCGACCACAAGGGCAAAGGTGCGACGATGCTGATGATCGGTGCGATCCTGATGTTCATCTGCCACATGACTTTCGCACTGGTACCCCTCACCCCGGCTATCGCGTTCTCGGCAATCATCCTGCTCGGCCTCTCTTTCTCGCTGGTTCCCGCCGCCCTGTGGCCTTCGGTACCCAAGTTGGTCGATAACCGCTATATGGGTTCAGCCTATGCGACGATTTTCTGGATTCAGAACCTCGGACTGATGGCCTTCCCGATAATCATCGGCTGGGTTCTCAACAAGGTCAATCCCGGCGTGGGCGAAGCGATCAAAGCCGGTGAACACGTAAGCTACAACTACACGGTTCCGATGCTGATTTTCGCCAGTCTCGGCGTATTGGCTTTCCTGCTGGCTTTCTGGCTCAAGCTCGAAGATCGTAAAAAGCACTACGGTCTGGAACTGCCCAACATCAAGAAATAACGATAATCCGTATCCCCGGTCTGCCGGAAAAATGATGAGTAAACCCCCGCTGCAAATTGCAGCGGGGGTTTTGTAACAAAGAGTCTATCGGCTAAAGCGACGAGGATCGTACGAGATTCCGCTTTCGAGATACAAGAGTTCCTATTTAATCGGATCGCCCCTCTACGCTTCCTATTTAACCAATCGGTAAAGCTCCGTAATGCGATCGCACATCGCATCCCACGAAAAGCGCTTCTTCTCCTCTTCCATGTTCGCACGGAATCCCGCGAGCACATCGTCCCGCCAGATGCGGTCGATGGCCCGGGCAACTTCTGCGGCATCGGGACGGCAGACGAAACCGACACGACCGTCCGGCACGATCTCCGGAAGACCGCCCACGTCGGTCACCACCATCGGCAGGTCGAATTGATAAGCGATCTGGGTCACGCCGCTCTGCGTGGCCGAACGATACGGCTGCACCAAAAAATCTGCGACGGAAAAATAGTAACGCACCAATTCGTCCGGAATAAAATAGTCGTGCAGAATCACATCGTCCTCCAGTCCGTTGTCGGCGATTTGCTTCAAATACTTCTCTTTCGGAGCATAGAACTCACCGGCCACGATCAGGCGCCGGTCTTCGGCAGGATGCTCCCGCTTGTAGATCTTCCAGGCATCGAGCAACAGGTCCAACCCCTTGTAGTCCCGAATCAGACCGAAAAAGAGCGCATAGCGTTTCGAAGGATCCAGTTCGAGGCGGATGCAGGCCTCCGTACGATCGATGACGATACCGAAATTTTCGAAAAGCGGATGCGGAGAGAAGAGTGCCGGAACCTGCGTATATCGGCGCAATTCGCGGTGCACCTGCTCGGACATATAGATAAAGCCGTCCACCGCCCTCAAGAAATAGCGGTTGAACGGCTTGTCGGTCATATGGCGTTCATGCGGTTCGACGTTGTCGATCTGACAAAGGATACGCGTCGTACCGTTCTTTTTGGCAAAACGGGCGATCGTACCGAAACAGGGCGCCATAAAGGGGGTCCAGTATTTCATCAGCACGAAATCCGGCTTCTCGCGGGCGATCCACCGCCCCACGGCGATCCAGTTGAACGGATTCATCGTATTCACGCACCGCACGATGTACAGATCGTGCGGCGGCGGTGTCTGCACCGTCTGATTCCTTCCGGGAAAAAAAATACGGGGATACTGGAGCGTGAAAGTCTTGATCTTCACCTCGTCGCCCCGGCGTTGGAAAACTCGGGCCATGCTCTGCATAATTACGGCCAAGCCCCCTCGATACGGATGGGCGGGCCCCACGATCGAAATTTTCATATCCCGAACTTTATTTTGAAAATTAAATCGAATCCCCGAACGGATTCAAACCTTCGGTACGGCCCTTCTGTTTTCGAAAAACGACGTACGGCAGTTTTAGTAAAAATACAAATACCCTACCGAATCCTGCAACAAGGAGATAACGATAACCGGTTCGGCAGAAACTGCCCGAACCGGTTTCGCTATCCATCCTATTTCGTTTTATTATACGCCTCCACACCACTCTTCAGGAAGTCGATGTATGCCTCCACGTCGAGGTTATAAGCCCGCTTGGGAACCAATTCCTGCCCATCACGGCCGAGAATCAGGTAGTTGGGCTGTCCGTTCACCCCGAAACGGGTCTGGGCGATGTAGGAGTTGATGCGACCGATGTCCTTAAGGACCTTGCCTCCCGCAGTGGTCACCCATTCGTTCTCGGGTACTTTGGTCTTGTCATCGGTATAGAGGGCAACCAGCACGTAATCGTCGCGCAGGATCTGCTGCACGCGCGGATCGCTCCAGACGCGGGCCTCCATTTCGCGGCAATTCACACAACTGATTCCCGTAATGTCCACGAACAAAGGTTTATCAGCCTCCCTGGCAGCGGCTTCGGCCTGGGCCAGATCAAAATACCCCGGCAGATCGTAAGGCCAGTGCAGGATATCCGCATATTTGATCTTTTCAGTCGTCTGTGCCATTGCTGACGGTGCGGCAACGACGCCCTGCGTATTGATTACGAAGTCCTGCGTATGCATCGGGGGCAAATAGCCCGAAAGAGCTTTCAGCGGCGCACCGAACATACCCGGGAACATATAGACCGCGAACGAAAGCGAAACGATGGCCAGCGTCAGCCGGGTCACCGAAACGTGCTTGAGTTCGTCGTCGTGAGCGAAGCGGATCTTGCCCAGCAAATAGAAGCCCAGCAACGTGAACACGACGATCCAGATCGCCAGATAAACCTCGCGGTCGAGCAACCCCCAGTGGTAGGTCTGGTCGGCCATACTCAGGAACTTGAAACCGAGGGCGACCTCGATAAAACCGAGAACGACCTTCACGGAACCGAGCCAACCGCCGCTCTTGGGCAGGTCTTTCAGCAAGGAGGGGAAGAAAGCGAAAATCGTAAAAGGCAGAGCAAAAGCCAGCGAGAAAGCGAACATCGTCACGATGGGCACCCAGAATTCGCCGGCAGTCGAACGAATCAGGACGTTGCCGACGATCGGCCCGGTGCAGGAGAACGACACCAACACCAGCGTCAGAGCCATGAAGAAGATACCGATCAAACCGCCTTTGTCCGCGTGCCGGTCGCTCTTATTGACCATCCAGCTCGGAAGCGTGATCTCGAAGGCCCCGAAGAACGATGCGGCGAAAATCATGAACACGATGAAGAAGATCAGGTTGGGAAGCCAGTGCGTAGCCAGCCAGTTGAAAATGTCGGCCGTCACGGCATCGCCGCCCACCAGACGCGTAATCAGAATGATCGCCGCAATGGGAAGCGTATAGAGCGCTACGATGAAGAAACCGTACATCGAAGCCTTGAAACGTCCCGCAGCAGGCGATCCGCTGCCTTTCATAAAGAACGATACGGTCATCGGGACCATCGGGAATACACAAGGAGTGAGCAGCGCCGCGAAGCCCCAAAGAACCGCTTCGATAATCAGCCCCCACAGGGTTTTGGACTCTCCGGCTCCGTCGCCGGAAACAGGTTGATCCGCAGCATCCCCGGCCGCAACGGATGCCCGGGCCGCCTCGGGATCACCGATCGTGATCTCGAATCCCCAATCCTCGGGCGAATTGCAATTTTCCTCCTCGCAGGAACGCCAGTTGATATTGCCTTTCAATACGGCGCCCTCACCCGTCAGGGTGACTTTCTGACCGAGGATGATTTCATCGAAATAAGTACCCATTTCGACCTCGAAAATATCGTCGTATTCGCGTTTGGAAGCGTTGATCTCATAAGGATCGCCGTCGAGCGTCAGGCCCGTTGCAGGCTCGAACTCCACCAGGGTCGAAGAAACGTCCGAATGCAGGTCGTACGTATGCCATCCCAGCAGGATCTTACCCGTAAATACGACTTCGTAATTCGAATCGCCGAGGTCCTTCACAGTGCTGTCCCAGGTAATGGTCGGGGACTGCGCGTGAGCCGACAACAAACTCGTCAGGAAAGTCGCCAGCAGCACGATACGGATATAAAATTTCATATCTCTGTAGTTTTAAGTTTACCCCACAAAGATAGTAAATTTTATTCAAAAACCACGTATGGGACGCATTATCTCGCGTCCGCGAGAAAAAACTACTCGGAAACCTTCCTTTCGGCTTCGGCCTTGCTGCGTGCAAAAGATTGCAAGGCGAGGTACTCCTTGTCGCCGTAATCGAACAGGTTCTGCAACTCGTTGCGGAAATAGTCCAGGTGCTCCTCCTCTTCGACGGCCAGATCCTGGAACATCTTGTGCGTTACCGAATCGTCGGCTTCGGCCGCAATGCGAGCGGCATCGTTATAGCTATCGATCGTACTCTGTTCCAGTTGCATAGAGAAACGGAACATCTCCTTGGGATCGGTGATCTGGCGCGTCGTAAACGACGGGTTCATATTCACATCCCCCTGCAAGAAGAGGATACGGTCGGACAACTCCTCGCTATGACGCATTTCGGCGATGGAAATCATCCGCATCTTTTTGGAAAGATACTCGTAACCGGCATCTTCGAAATGGACATGGAAATACATGTACTGGAGCGAGGTGGCAATCTCTTTTCCCAAAGCATCGTTCAACAGATCGATACTTTTCTGGTACTTGTTCGCAACTTTGATCTTTTCCATAATAATAAAGGTTTTGTCTCTATATCAGCAAAACCCGTTCCAAAAAGGAACAAAGCCGATCGTAAAAACGGACCGAAACGAAGTCGATTCGGTTCGGCTCCCTGCCTCGCCCGCCACCACGAAATACGACACATCAACGCCACTCGAGCGCCGCCCGGACAGCGGCTTCCTCTCCGTTCGAAACCTCGAACAGCGACAAGCCGTCCCGTTGTTCGTACCCGACCGTAAGGGTTTGCCCGTAACGGCATTCGTGCATGAAATGAATGTCAAGACGCACCGGGCGGATCGCGGTCAGCTGCTCGATGGGCAGCATATCGAACATCATGTTGATATAGCGCATCGTATTGACGTGACGGTTGAAGTCGATATCGCTGTAAACCACCCGGTGTTCGGCAATATGCTGCGGAACGATCCCCGTCACTTTGCGCGGCTTTTCGGTCGGCGACGGAGCGTCCACGATCGAATCGGCGCAGGTGCCGATGACCGTATTGAGATCGATCGCCTTGCGGGCACCCAAGTCGATGATGCACCACTGCGTCACGGCCCGCCCGAACTCCCGGCCGGCGGCATCGTGCAGCGTGAAATTACGGGTCGAGAGCATCCGGTTGTACTCGTTCACCCACGTCACGATTTCATAAGAGCTGTATTGTTCGGGGCGGTCGTCGATCTCGATCGCCATGCGTGAAAGCACCCACGAGCGGTTTTCCTTATTCAACTTATCGATCCCGAACCCTTTGCGCTGGGCATCGACACCCGCCGTATTGAGGACCTCGTTCGCCAAAGCCGGAACGGTCATCCGAAGTGTGAAATCGACCTGCTGAGGGTCTGCATAATAAGTGTAACCTGTTTTCTCTGCCATATTTCAGTGCGTTTTTCAATTTCAAATACAACGAAACGACAATCCGCCGGTTATCCGCCGGGCCGGGAGAAAGCCGTAGATACCGAATGGTTTCATTCCTACAAAAACGCCCCAGCCCAGCTTCCTGCGGACAGTAGCGGCGTATGCCGGAAACAGAGCGAAGCCTTCCGGCCGTGCCGACTGCATTTCGTGCAAATATACGAATAAGCCGGGTGCAAAAACAAATTTTATTTGCGTTTTGCCGGCGCGGAGTGTCTAAGACGAAGTCAAAGATAAGAAGAGCGGAGAACCAAATTCAACTTTTGTTTTCGGCTCCCCCGCGTAACGAAGCTCGTAGAAGGGCTTTCTCGTTTCGATCGTCCGTACTTGCAGGGGCCTCGCCCCCAAGACGGGGATGATCCCTGCCGGTCCGACCTTCGGTAGGTTTCAGCCGGGTTACCCGTCCGATCTCCGGTTCGAGGAAAGTCCGGAAAATTCCGCTCCGTATTCAGGCGCGAAACATCATTTGTTATATTTATTATGTTTTTCGGAAAAAATGCAGATTTGAGATAAGTTATTGAAGATAAGCCATAGATTTCGGCTTCAAAATACGGTAGGTAATGATTAAGCAAAAGTGTAACCGCTTCGGATTGCTGCGCTTTGCATTACTTCAAATAACTCTATGCAAATGTAGCGAAAAAGTTGGATATGATAAAATAGTATTCTATATTTATGTGCATAAAACCTATAATTTTATGGAATCCTCGATTTTTGAAGATGCGGTAAAGGCTTATGCCAGATATTGCCAAAAGAACGGTTTTATTTTCAGCCAGCCGAGTGAACAGATGTCCACCGTTGGCCGCAAGTATGTCCATTTGGAAAATATCAACGGTAAGTTAGGCAAATACGAAATAGCGACAAAGAAAATCATTACGAATGACGAACGGCAGGCTTAAAGTCTGCCGTTTTATTTTGGCGACGGTTTTGTTCCCATAAACTGCCCAGCAACCCGCACCGCCGCTCCTCGCATAATCGGTATGACGAGGAGCTTTTTTATTGTCCTTGCAAACCTTTTACCCGCCCTCCGCCCTTATTTATTTCTCGGAATAGTGCACAGGCAAGGCACTATTTTCTACTTTCTCGAATCTGCCTAATAATTCGTTTACCTCCATTTTTCGCAGTCTTCCCATCGTATCGCGTTGTCCTTTCGTTGCAGGTGCAAAGGTGTTTACGAGGTCTTAACGGACGTACAAGGTCGAGCCTCGCGGTTTTGTGAAAAATCTTCCCTGCGGCCTGCGGCCACGAGGTATTTATTCCCAAAAACCTTGTACGTCCTAACCTCTACACCGAAAAGCCCCTGAAACGAAATGACCGATACGACCGAAAGACGCATTAAAAAAAATGTCGGATAAACGAGCGGCAGATTAGGATAAGAAACTCACTCCCTCCACTCTCAAATCCGCATCAAAAAACAAAAAGCAACAGTTATGAAACCTGTAAAGATTGTCAAAACAGCCATACGTGCCCTTTTCGCCGTCTCTTGCGCCCTTTTTCTGTGGGTGGTGTACTTCATCGTCGGAGTTGCCGAAGCCCTTGTCTGCGGCGTGCTGCAAATGATATGGAGCATCGTCCTGTTCGGCCTCTCCCTCGTGTGTGTCATCGGAATTTTGGTTTGGTTATTAACACTTTAATTACATAGAATTATGAACGTAACGATTGAAACATTCTTTTGTCCTTATTGCGACGAAGCAACAGAGATTTATTTCCGTCTGGTAAACACGATTCTTTTTGCCGACGACGAAAACAGCCTGCGCAAAGGCATCGAGAAACTGAAAGCCCAAGTGCCGCTCGACGACTATTTCGTGTACGGTTTCGGCGCACATCATCTATGGGTACACCAGCGCAAACCCAGCGATCAAAGCCAGTATTTCAGGTGCAGGCTAATGAAAGCAGACTTTTAACCCCTAAAAAATTACGACGATGAAAACGAAAATGACTGTAAACGGCGTGTCGGTTTGCCCTATGGGAGAAGAACGCCACGAGTATTTTACCCTCTCTCTTTCTCCCCGTAGAAAAAAACGGCTCTGCCAATACGACTACCGGCATACGGACGAAGAGTTATTCTCCTGCGTCGCCCCGACACTGGAGGAGTGCCGAGCAAAACGGGATATATGGTTGATTAAGAAAAACAATAAATAGTGTAAACGATGAAAACGAACACAGTAAATTACCGGACATTGATAGTAACCTTTGCGGAGCCGATCCGCGTATTGGACAACTATTTCGACGACGCGGAAGCGTGGGGCGTCGCCTCACTCAAAGAGTGGATAGACGGCTACGAAAGCACGCACTTCACGCAAACGGACGAACACACGGCGGTCATTACCTCCGAATACAACGCGGAACACGTACAGGAGTGGCTGCAACACCACATCCCTATTGCCAGCCTCATATCGGTATAGCTTCCGACCGAAGCATACGAAAAACCTCCGACAGCCTGAACTGCCGGAGGTTTTCTTTTTACTCACTTACGCAAACACGCTAAAACAGCCTGAATTTCGTCATATCCGCCCACATCCGGCTTCTTTCTCCCTTGACCGTCGTAAGGTTCTCGAACACGATCTGTTTGGGCAGCACCTTGTACTGAAAATAACTCGACCCGAAATACACGGCATTCTTTTCCGAATAGTTTATCCGTTTGTCGAACAGAAGCATCTGCATTTCCCGCTCCTTGAAGAAGCGGCAAGGGGCACTGCTGCTCAGCCACAGGTTCGACAACAGGAGCGCGAACGGCTTTCCCAGCGCAAGGCAGCGTTCCACGACCTGCTGTTTCAGACTGAACGGCGGGTTGGAGACGATGATGTCCCACCGCTCCGGCTCGTACTCGAAGAAGTCCTGCCCCGTGAAGATATGCGAATACACGACCTTGTGCCCCGCTTCTTTCAGCGCAATGACAAACTCACTGTTTTCGGTATCGAAAGGACACCATACGACAGCCTTTCGGGGCAGATACTTGATGATCGGCAATACCGCATGACGCGGCGTGTACTGCTCGTCGCCGAGCGGATGTTTCTTGTATCCTGCGTAAATCATTCCTGCACCTCCTCTTTTTCCCCGTCCTCATTATTGAAATCGAAAGTCAGTTGCACGACCTGCCCGAAGTTGTCCTCGACGTAGATGTCGATGGTCTGCTGGTCGGTCGTTTCGGAGGTATAATACAAGCGGAACACCTCGCGTTCGAGCGGATAGCGGTCATTCGGGAAGAAGACCGTGCCGTCGTCCATGCGGAGCGTGCCGTCGCCGTCGGGCTGAAAGTAGCGGATCGTGTACCGCGCCCCGTCATAGCGACCCTCGCGTTTGAGTTCGCATCGTATTTCGGCGGTCTCTCCTTCTACGATTTTCGTCTGTACGGGCATCGTTTCCACCGTGAACGGGTATGCCTGCTGAATGTCCAGCCCGTCGTCGCAGGATGAAAACAAGCAGGCCGCTATCCCGATGAAAAAAGAAATACCCAATCTTATCATGCTGATACGTTTACTCATAATCTGAATTTTAATGTTTTGTTGTTCGTTACTTTTTCACTCAATTTTGTTTGCAGATGTTCGTTCAGGTCTTTGCAGCCGGCATAAATCCCCGAACAATCCACGGCTCTTTCCGCATATCGGGTACGCAGGGCTTCAAACGTCTTCCGTCCGGCCTCGTCATTGTCCAGATAGCAGTTTATCTTCCCGTACCCGTCCAGATAGCGGAATGATTTGGCAAGGTTGCCGACCGAATTAAGCACCAGCGCATCGTTTTCTCCGGTCAGTCCGAGCGTTACGGCCGAAAGGAAGTCGAAGAATCCCTCGAACACGTCGCAGGTATCCGTCGGTGTTCCCTGCCGCGACACGAGGGAAATATCCTTCGGAGGTATGCACCCCTTGAACAGTTTGCTGCGAAGCTCCCAGCCTCCCGACACGTTCTGAAACCCGATGGCGAAATAGGGTTTCCCGTGTACGCGGTAGCTGACCTGCCGACAATGGCGGGCGGCCACTTCGGAGGGGATGCCCCGCTCCGAGAGATAGCCTTTCAGCACGTCGTAGAGCAGCGTTTTCTGCTCGACCTCCTGAAATGCGGGTTCGGAAACCCGTGCCTTTGCAGGTCGTGGTGCAGGAAGCGGTACGAAATTCCCTCCCACCGCCTCCGAGATGTATTTCGCCTGCGTGAGAAAATCCGTACTGCGCACAAGCTCTCCGGCAAGTGTGAAGATGTCGCCGCCGCATCCCAGCCCGAAATCGAACCACACATTTCTGTCCGTATTGACCTTGAACGACGGCGTCCTTTCCTCGCGGTAGGGAGCGTTGTACCACAAATCGTTTCTTTTCCGCCATACCGGACTGTGCCCCAGCCTTGCGAGAAAATCCTCTATCGGAAGCCCTCTTATCCTGTCTATGTCCATAGGCTCAGAACAAAGTAGTTTCCCTGATTTTCCTTGCCACTGCCGCCACGACGGGGACGCTCACGGCATTGCCGAGCATGGCGTAACGGTTCGCTCTCGGAACAGCTTTGACAGTCCCATCCTCATAGATGCCGTATTGTGTATGCCCGTCGGGAAATCCGTGCAGACGCTCGCATTCCGTTTCCGTCAACATCCTTATCCTTTCCGACTGTTCCGGTGTGGGTGTACCGTTGAATGTTTCTCCGGCTTTGAGGTGCAGAATATAATTGCCGAAATTGGGCTGTTTGTAATAATTCTGCGTTATGGTTCCGCAACCGTCGGAATAAACCGAGTCTTGTTTGCCCGTACCATGCTTCTCACGCGGCGGGAAGATAGGAAATACCTCTGCGGAACATTTCTCTGCAAGACGTCCGACAAGGTACATCCTCTCTCGGCTTTGGGGTAGAAACCATGAAGTATCAAGCAGTTGCCATCCGATTCGATAGCCGCCAATGTCGGCAAACGCTTTGATGATGCTCCAAAAATCCGCGCGATGTCTTGCGAAGAGTATTCCCTTAACATTCTCCCAGATAAAAACGTCAGGCCGGAATTTCCCGACAGCTTCGACCGCGTAACGGACGAGGGAGCTTGCCTCGCCCCGCAATCCTGTCCCGTCCCCACAGCACTGAAATTCTGGCAAGGGCTTCCGAAAGTGATAATGTCCGGTCGCATAATATCGACCTTTGCAATGTCCGTAACTGATCCGATATGTTCTGCATAAGGAAAATTGTATTTGAAGTTGGCGATTGCGTGCCTGTTGATTTCCGAAAAATAAACCTTGTCGAAAGAATAGCCGGCAGCCCGCAATCCCATACTGAATCCGCCTATTCCTGAAAATAATTCCAATAGTACCATAGCATCCTCCTAATTGATGATGAACTTGACACCAAATGTTAGCTTTCAATTTATGTTGTATAATAATTGTATTTAACTTGCGAACAGTTAGTTGTGTGTTTTTTGGACAACATATTTCTGGATGTCTACCTATGCTTTATTACTAATTTAAAAAACTGTGCTTATGATAATAACAGAACTTATCAAAGACAAGAGTCGTCATCAAGAGTATCTTGAAGCTCCGATGCTATCTGAAAGGGAGTCATATCTTGAATACCTCAGAAGCAAGGGAGGCAAAGACGATTATCTAAAGAAAACATCACTATTCCTGTTAAGAATAGTTCGTATTCTCCCAATTGACAACAAACCTCTCGTATTTGAGACCGTTTCTGTATCCATTAAATGTTTCTGCCAGCAGAATCAACTTGGAATCACTTCTGAAAAACATATGATCAGAACGGCAATGAAATGGATACGTTTTATTGGCTTGTCTAATCTTGACGGACTTATGGAAGCCCCTGTTTTAAACAGCTTGTTTCCTCGACGTCAGTCACGTGTAAAAATGGCATCTGCTCCAATGCTTGTAAAAAGGGAAGCTTTTCTAAAGCATAGTCGCAACTTGGGATATTCGGACAATTATCTCAGACTGATGGCGTATATCCAACTTCATGTCGTTCAAAATTTATCCGTATGCACTCGAATTTCATTTTCAGCAAAAGAAATCATTTCAAGCGCAGAAAAATACGCATGTAGAGGTAAACAAACAGATTCTAATGTAATATACCGAAAAGGGGTATTTACAAGAGTTGCTATGAGCTGGCTTGATTTTTTAGGCATACAAGTCAACAAGAGCACTTCTTTTGGTTTTAATGAATATGCAGAAGAATATTTACGTTTTCTTTCTGACGAGAAAAACTATTCAAAACATACCATTAAAGGTAAACGTAAGGTTCTATGTTGTATGCTACCCGTCCTTGGTCAAATACATCCAGAGTTGTTCTCTATGCAACCCAAACATATTGATATGTTCCTTACAAGAATCCATAGGGAATGGAATATCAATCGTAGGACATTAGCCGAATACATCAGCCATCTGCGTTCGTTCCTTCAATATGCCGCTACTCAAAGCTGGTGTTCAGACAAGTTATCCTTGGCACTCAAAGCACCACGTTTGTACTCAGAGGACGGTCTTCCTTCCGCTCCGGAGAAAGAACACGTACTCGGAGCCGTTCAATTTTATTCAGACTTCAATAGTAAAACAAACATTCGGAACTATGCCATAATGATGCTTCTGTCCGTTTATGGAATCCGCACGCATGAACTGGTCAGTCTACAACTGAATGACATAGACTGGGACAAGGAGACAATCCTGTTCCGTCGCTCCAAAGGTGAACGGGCTCAAGTCTTTCCGCTTACCGTGAACGTCGGTAATGCCATCATACGTTATCTGACAGAAGTAAGAATAAATGATTCTTCGCAAAAATCATTGTTCCAATGTATGGTACCACCATATAGAGGAGTTAGCCACAATGCAGTATATGCTATTGTGAGCAAGGCTCTAAGAAGTCAGGGGATGGAACTTAGACACTATGGTCCCCATGCACTGAGACATTGGACTGCCACACGGCTTGTCAACGAAGGATTCCCATTGTATAATGTCAGTCGACAACTCGGACATGAAAGCCCGGATTCCACGAGGATATATGCCAAAGTGAATCTGAAAACACTGAGTATGGTCGCAGAAATGAACTGGGAGGATTTGCTATGACTATCAAAGAAGCCGTAATCAAATATATTGAGTACAGGCATAGCCTTGGAGAAAAGTTCAAATCTGCCGGTATTCTTCTTGTGAGTTTTAGCAAGTTTATCGGTGATACGACCGATATTTCCTCAATCAATATGGAATCCGTGAACTCGTTCCTCTATAAGGGGAACAAGGTTACGGCTATGTGGTTTGCTCGTCACACGTCCCTGAAGGGATTCTTTCAATGGGCTTTTCAACGAAGCCTTATTGAAACAATTCCATTGACATTGGATATGCCGAAGAGACCTGCCGGACTTGTTCCCTATATCTATAGCCGGGATGAACTCAAGCGGTTGTTCAGTTCAGCTTTGGACTATACCAGGAGAACTCAGAATGTAATCATTCCCTTTGTATATCAGACAATGCTGATTACCATGTATACGATGGGACTTCGCACTTGTGAAGTCATAGCACTGAGGGTAGGCGATATAATTTGGGAAGAGTCTTACATTATTGTACGTACTACAAAATTTTACAAATCAAGGATTATCCCATTCAACACTCAAGTAAAAAAAAGACTTTTGAGTTATTTTGACTGGCTCAAAGAGTCCGGTTTTTCGGTTGATAAGGACGCTCCCTTTTTTGTAACCAAGCAAGCTCAGGCTGTCAACCTCCATACTTTCCGGAACAGTTTTAAACTGATACGGAAAAAGGCAGGAATAATCCGCACGGACTCGGATAGATACCAGCCACGGATACATGACCTCCGGCACACGTTTGCAACCCATCGTTTGATTCAATGGTACAAGGAAGGAGTAGATGTACAGCAGATGTTACCTATCCTTTCCACCTATCTCGGACATACTTCTATCAAGTATACAAGTGTTTATCTAACGATGACTCCTGAATTACTGGAAACGGCATTGCAACTTTTTGAGAATTACAGACTATTAAAATAATAAAATATGAATACCCATAATGAATACATAAGCTATTGGCTACGCCGGTTCTTACTGGAATATGCCACAACTGTTCGCAATCTGTCAAAGAACACTTTGTTGAGTTATCGTGACACGTTCAAGCTGCTGCTTCCGTACTTGTCAAAAATGAACAAGATCGGGATAGAAAAACTTTCCGTGAACCTCCTTACAAAGGACAATGTGCAAGACTTCCTGAAAAATCTTGAAGCCTCACGCAAAATATCCCCTGCAAGCAGGAACCAACGGCTTACCAGCATACTTGCATTTGCCAAATATCTCTCAACTTATAACCCGGAACATGCAGAACTTTATCGGGAACTTAGACTCATACCCATGAAAAAGCACCAGAAACCAATGATTGGTTATTTGGAGAGGGACGAGATGGAAGCATTACTTGATGCCCCGGATAAAACTACACAATATGGTTACAGGGACTATGTCATTATCCTGTTCATGTATAATACGGGAGCCAGAGTGGATGAAGTTTCCAAACTAGTTGTTGCCGATTATGACTATACCACCTCTACCGTTATACTGCATGGAAAAGGCAATAAAACACGTAGGTGTCCTCTTTGGAAAAGTACCAACCGTGAAATACGGAAACTTGTCAAAAACTTGGCTCCTACACAAAGCATATTTATAAATCGCCATCACGCCCCACTTACCCGCTTTGGTATATATGGACTGATAACAAAATATGCCGCTGAAGCTGCTAAAAAATGCACCTCTCTTAGAAAAAAGAATGTAACGCCTCATGTGATAAGGCACACGACAGCTACACATCTTCTTCAAGCTGGAGTAGACATTAATACTATCCGAGCATGGCTTGGACATGTTTCTGTGGATACAACCAATGTCTATGCAGAAGTTAGCATGAAAGCCAAATCTGAAGCACTTGATTGTTGCGAAGTGATTAGTTCCACAAAACAAAAGTGCTGGAAAGATAATCCTGACATCATGGCTTTTCTCAATGGGTTATATAAATAAATATGTTGTCCCAAAAACACACAACTAACTGTTCACAAGTTAAATACAATTATTATACAACATAAATTGAAAGCTAACATTTGGCGTGAAATGTTATATATAACATTTGATACCTATCCCGTATTGCGTGTGGAAATGCCCCGTCGAGCCGCCCCACAAGCACCACTCTCGGACGTTCACCAGAAGGGCGATGCGGTCGGCGAGGTAGGCTTCCACTTCGAGCGAGAGCGCCCCGGCGTAGATGAACGCATCCCTGCTCGCAAGGCGCGAGCCGTCGAACAGCACCTTGTCGCCCCAATTCACCGTTTCATATCCGGCAAGAGCCGAGCCGCCGATATAGACGAAGAAAATCTTGCGGGCATCGGAGAGGAAGTTATAATAAAATCCGCCCTCCGCCGTGAACTGCGCCGTCGGTATGCGGCTCTCCTTATAGGGATTGTAGCGTTGCAGGTATTCGCCGCCGAACACCCACTTGTCGCCGCCTTTGGTGTAGGTCGAGAGCGCAGCCCCGAAATAGTACCCCGTCTCGGCACGGCTCGCATGCGAGTAGAACCCGTCGGCCATTCCCGTCTTCAGCTCGATGCCCCGCATCTTGGGGAGGCATCGTTGCGCGTCGGCCTGCCCCGCACAGAGGGCAAGCGACGCGACAAGTAACAATAGAAACCGCTTCATGGCTTATTTCACTTTGAGTTCGTCGATGACATTGGCACGCACGAGGTCTTCATTCTCGACGGTAAACGACTGGTGTCGGCCTCCGTTCTTCTCGTTCAGCTCCACGACGAGGTATTTGCCGTCAGGGATAGTGAACTTGTCAAGCGTGAAGACGGTGCGCTCGTCGTCCTTTCCGGCCACGCGCGTGGCGTAGTTGTAGGCACGCAAGGGGAAGATAACCTGCTCCTGTATGGCCGTGCGCTTGGCGACCTTCTTATCGACGATCTTGAACGTGATGAAATCCACGTCGAACGGCACGTTGGAAGCATTCTTTATCTGCGTGTGGAAATAGAGCAGGCCGTTATGCGTGTATATGCCTTTGAGGAGATACTGGATGCCGAAACGCTTGCAGCCGATATGCTTTACCTCGCGCTTGTCCTGCTTGTAGATGGACTGCATGATAAGACGTACCAGAAGCGGCGATTCGCTCCCAAGCTCCGTAAGGTATATTTCCATCGCGTTGTTCGGTCGGTTCACGGCACTGCCGTCATGGATGAAGTCGCACATCTCGACGTTCAGCAGCAGCGGTTCGTCGGCATATTTCACATTGAACGTGTAGAACGAACCGTCCTCTGTAATGACCGACATGTTGGTTTCCGCCCGGAAATCGCGCACGGTGGCTTTTACGCGGATCACGTTTTCCGCACCGTCGGCCTTACCCGCGATAAGGTTCGGCGAGCCGAGATCGACGTATCGCACCGCCGCCGGAAAAATGACGTGGACGGTCTTGTCGTAGGTAACCTCCAAGCCGTGCGGCGGAATCATGCGGTCGAACGTGAGCTTTTTCGTCAGCCCGTGATAGAGGTCGCCGTCCTCCTCCCGCTGCGGATAGACCTCTTTCTGCAAAACGACTTTCTCCGGCTCCTCTTTCGCCCCGCCGGGCTGTACCGTCGTCGGGTCGTTCTCCGTCGTTACCTGCTCCTGTGCGCTGGCCGCGCCGATGCCCGTCAAAAGGGCAAACATCATTACAAAAATCTTTTTCATTTTACTGTGGATTTAGTGGTTTATGAATGTTTTAATTTTCCGGCTGATAAAGCATGACTTTATACCCAGCCTTCAAATGCACCTTTACGGTGCGCATCTTCTGGGCGATGTACTGGCTCGTCCCCTGTATGACGCCTTTTCCGAGGTCGGAGGCGAGCTGCGCCCCCGCGTCGGTAGAGATGTTGATGCTCGAACCGAGCGATGACCCCATGTTGGCTGCAATCTCCTTGACCGCGCTGATCTCCATCGAGTTCGGGATAAAGATGCCTTCCTGCCCGTTGCTGTCGAACACGGAGAGTTCTACCGGAATAATCGACCCGCGATATTCCAGCGAGGAGATTTCCACGCCGAGCCGTTCTCCCTGCACCCGTGCCGCCCCCACAACGAGGGTGTTGCGCGGTATGCGTACTCCGCCCACGTCCGCCGCTTCCAGCAGCCGCAGCCGGACACTTTGCCCGTCGGTTACAGTCTGGTCGCTGTGTACGCACGCGGCGATGGTGTTCTTCTCAACGGCTCCCGTGTTCCCGATTGCCGTATTGAAACCGTAGTTGCGTTCCGCGGCGTGGGTGCGCATAAACTCCGCGTCGCTCATCGGCTGCGCGAGGGCGGACACCACATTCACCGCAACCTGATTGACGGGTACGGCGATGGTCTTGCCCTCCCGCGAGGGTTTCCGCTCCGGCTTTCCAGTTGCCGCCGCCTGCGATGCGCCTCCTTGTCCGGCGGGCATGTATTTCGCCGCCAGCTCGTAGGATTTCTCCAGCAGGGCGACCTGATCGTCGAGCGTCGAGCCTTCCGGTTCGGCTTGTCGCGCCACCATCGCCTCCAACTTTTCGATGCGCTCGCGCATCTCCTCCTTTTCGGGGTCGTCGGCGGGCGTTTCGTAGAAATTGCCGAGCGTGCGGTTGATGTCCTCGTAAGCGGCAGCGGACGAACGGATCGTCTGCTTAGGATGCGAGCCGTCGCCTCCGTAGGAGGGTGTTGGCTGTGCTCCCGCTTCGGGATTGAGCAGGTCGAAATCCTCCGCCGCCTCTGTTGCCTCCTTCTGCTCCTTGTCCGCAAACAGGTCGGCGAGGTCGTGCATCTGCGCCCGCCGCTCTTTCTGTTTCTCCTCCATCCGCGCCTGCTCGTAGGCCGTGCGCTTGTCGGCGATGATACCCGATTCTTCGGGCAGGGGCATTTCGGTATTGAACCCCGTTCCCTGCGCTGCTTCGGCCTTCTCTTTTTCAGAGGGTGCGAAGATCAGCCACATCGAGCCGATGAAAAGCAGTCCCATAAGCGGGTACACGAGCATCTTGCGACGCTTCTGCCGCTGTTCCTCCGTGAGCGGCTGTTCAGGCTTCCCCGCTTTCGGGGAGGCCGTCGGATTCTTGTTCTGTTCCATAATCATAATACTTGTAAAGGTTGATACTGTCCTGCCTTTGTCGCAGGTCTAACTGTCTGATGTGTTCGATCTCTATCTGCCGTCCGTTTTCCCGCCCGATTTCGTAGAGCGCCGCCCCGAACGTGAAGAGGGCGCATCCGGCGAATACGGCGAAAATCACGAGCACGGCGGCGAGCTTTGTCCGCTGCGGGAGAGCTTCGAGCCATACCCGAAGCCGTCCGTCCTGCCTGTCAGTCCAATTGCGGACACGTTTTATCCACTTTCCCATACGCCTATCTCTCCAATGTTTGCAGGTCGCGGTTTTCCAGAATCGTAAAGCCCTCGATGGTGAAGCCGTTGGGGTTGTCGTCCGAACGCGAGGCGTTCAGCAGGCGGCAGCGCGTCACGAGGCTGCGCTCCGTCACGTTGCTCTCGCGGATAATCATCTGACGCGCGTAGGTATTGACCTCGTAGGGATAGCGGTCGAAATTGCAGACCACCGAATCGACCTGCAACACCTGATTGATGTTGCCCGCAATAATGCGGTTGTAATATCCCTTCTCGGCGAAGTCCGTGTAGTAGTTGTAGGCACTCTTGTCCGAGAGCAGCAGGGCACGTTTGATGTTGTGCTCGATGGCGCTCTTTTCGGGCGAGAGGGTGAAGAACAACTCGTGAAAACGGCGGACGTGCTCGCGTGCCTCCGCCGGACGGTTCTGCGCGAGGTCTTGCGAAAGGGCGAGCATCAGCGACTTGCCGCCGTCGAGCACGTAGATCTTCTCGCGCTGCTTCTCGGCGAAGCGGTAGGCACTCCCGACGGAGAACACCGCCACCAGCGCGCACAGCGCGATGAAGACGATACCGAACAGGCGTATCTGCCTGAACGACGTTTCGATATTTTTCAATGACTTAAATTCCATATTGCTTAATTTCGTTTGAATAATTTTCCGGCGGTACGGTTCCACGCGGCCTTGCCCGCACGCCCCACGAGCCTGCCCGAATGTCCGGCGACGTTGCCGGCGGCGGCTCCGGCCACGCCTCCCGCGAACGCCGCACCTTTGCCCGCGAGCTGTGTCACGGCACGCCCGTAGCTTCCCGAACCTCCGGCCTGAATGATCCATCCGGCGACGGTCGGAATCGTGAAATACCCGATGATCCCGATGATAAGGAACACGATATAGACCCCGTTGGAGGCTTCGAGCGAGAAATTCGGGTTGTTCTGCAATTCCGAGATGTCGTTTTGCAGCATCAACACCTGAATTTTCGCCAGCACGGTACTGAACAGGTCGGCGACGGGCAGCCACAGGTAAATCTGGATGTAATGGCATATCCACTGCGTGAGCGTGGAGTGAAACCCGTCCCAGACGGAGATTGCGAAAGCTATCGGGCCGAGAATCGACAGGACGACGAGAAAGAACGTCCGCAGGGTGTCGATCAGCAGGGCGGCAGCGGCGAAAAGCAGCTCCAGCACCTCGCGGAAGAAGTCGCGGATACCTTTCTTCATGTTATACATTCCCCGCTCGATATACATTCCGGCCATCGTAACCATATCGCCCGGCGACCAGCCCAGCTCTTCGAGCTGACGGTCGAATTCCTCGTTCGACACGAGGTAGGCCGTTTCGGGGTTGCGCATCATCGCCTCGTATTCGAGCTTGTCTTTCTGCTCGCGGTACTTGTTCATGTCGAGCGTCTGCGATTCGAGCATCCGGTTCGTACCCTGCACGACGGGGCTTAACACCCCGTTTATCGTACCCAGAACGATGGTCGGAAAGAACATGATGCAGAAGCCGACGGCGAAAGGCCGCAGCAGGGGGTACACGTCGATGGCTTCGGCACGGGCGAGCGACTGCCACACGCGCACGGCCACGTAAAAGAGCGCACCCAGCCCCGCGATACCTTTGGCCACGCCCGCCATGTTGGAACAGAGCGGCATTATCTCCGTATAAAGCGAGCGGAGAATGGCGTGCAGGTTGTCAAATTCTACTGAAAGTAACATCATAGGCATAGTGTGTTAAGTGTTACCAATAGCGTTCGCTGCGGCTGCCATACAGTGCCAGCACCCTGTCCATGTCGTTTTTCTTCTTCGCCCGCAGGTAGCTTACCGAAATGTTCTTGTTGGTGTAGTACATGACCAGATTGCGGTAGTTGCGCACGCGGTTGTAGCACCTGTCCACCACGTCCATGCGCTCCTTGTCGGTCATCGAGAGCGTCGTGATGTTCACCACGTCTTTCATCTCTTTGAGGACGTTGTTGCTCTCCTCCAAGAGCTTCGTGTACCCGAAGGCGATGGCCGAGAGTTCTTCGGCGGTGTAGTTCTCGTCGCGCAGCATAAGCTGGAAATTCGTTACATAGATGTCCGAGATTTCGCCGATCATCAAAATCGTGTTCTTGACCTTGATACCGTCCTTGACGATGTTGTTTACCTTTTTCAGGGCATCGTAATACTTTTTGCCCTGCTCGTAGATTTTCACCGTCTCCTGAAAGTTCGACACCATGTTGGTCGCCGTCTTCGAGGTGTGGACGATGTTCTTCGAGGCGTTGATGATACCTTGCGCGAGATTGCCCGGATCGCTGACGACCCATTGCGCCCGCGCCGTGCCCGCGAGGAGCAGGCACGCGCTGAAAAGCAGGATGATTCTTGTTCTCATTGTTTTACTGTGGATTTAGTGGTTTCTATTCTTGTTTCGCGTCCATTTCCGCACGAACGTAATCGCCGTGCGGGGAGAAGGTCAGCACGTCCGTCGCCTCGTTGTAGGCGATGTCGATGCGGTAGCCCGTGTTGATGAAAAGGTTGCCTTCCTCCTCGCGCAGCAGGTACGTTTCGGGTTTCAGGCGGCGCGAGAGGCCGCCGCGCTTGAAGACCGTAACCTTGTAGGCTTCGCCCTCGCGGTAGATCAGCACGTCGGGTTTCCTGCCCACGCTGACCCAATTCCCGCACAGCTTGCTGCAATCCGTTTCTTTCGCTTCGGTGCAGGCTTGCAGCATCAACGCCGCAAGACCGACCATGCAACTGCTCAATGTGAGCCACTTTTCTCTGCTTATATTCATAGACTTTTCGTTTTTTTGATGTGATTACTTTTTGTTTCTGCGGTGTTCGGCTATCTGCCGTATCGCCGCCTCGATGTCGCCGCCCAGCTTCTCGGCAAGGGCGTACACCTCCATCTTCTCGGTTTCCTCGGTCGTGTAGGCCAAATATTCCTCGGCACTGACCTCGGTGGCATAGACCGCCGACTGCGTGCCGCCCAACCCGATCCAGACCTCCTTGTAGAGCCTCGAAGGGTCGTTCGCCTGATTGATGGAAAGTATCTGCCCCTTCTCCTTGTCCGTCAGTCCCAAGAGAGCCTGTATCGCGTCGAACTTGTTCATGTACTTGCGCTGGTCGAGCAGGATTTTGCAGTCCGAATTGTTGATGATGCTCTCCTTGACGATCGGCGAGGCGATGATGTCGTCCACCTCCTGCGTGACCACGACGGCCTCGCCGTAGAACTTGCGAACCGTCTTGTAGAGGTACTTGATGTAGGAGGCCATGTTCGCCGAAGCGATGGCCTTCCACGCCTCCTCGATAAGTATCATCTTGCGGATGCCTTTGAGCCTGCGCATCTTGTTGATGAACAGCTCCATGATGATAATCGTCGTTACCGGAAAGAGTATCGGGTGGTCTTTGATGGCGTCGATCTCGAAGACGATGAACCGTTTGTGCAGCAGGTCTAACTGCTTGTCGCTGTTGAGCAGGTAGTCGTACTCCCCGCCGCGATAATACGGCTCCAAGACGTTGAGAAAACCCGCGAGGTCGAAATCCTTTTCCCGTACCTTTTTCTCCTCCAGCACGACGCGGTAGTCGGTCTTCACGAACTCGTAGAACGTGTTGAACGACGGCACGATGTCCGCGTCCCGCTTGATGCGCTCGATATAGAGCGCGACGGCGTTCGAGAGGGCGACCTCCTCGGCGCGGGTGGCCGGCTCGGTGTCCTTCTTCCACAGCGTCAGCAACAGCGTCTTGATGCTCTCCCTTTTCTCGATGTCGAACACCTTGTCGTCCGTATAGAAAGGGTTGAACGCTATCGGCGTCTCGTCGGTGTAGGTGAAATAAATCCCGTCCTCGCCTCCGGTCTTGCGGCGTATCATCTCGCACAACCCCTGATAGGAGTTACCCGTGTCGATCAGCACGATGTGCGTCCCCTGCTCGTAGTATTGCCGCGTGAGGTGGTTCGTGAAGAAAGACTTGCCCGAACCGCTCGGCCCAAGTATGAACTTGTTGCGGTTGGTGATTACGCCTTTCTTCATCGGCAGGTCGCTGATGTCCAGATGCAGCGGTTTTCCCGTGAGCCTGTCGACCATCTTGATGCCGAACGGGGAGGGCGACGAGCGGTAGTTGGTCTCTTCGGTGAAGAAACAGACCGCCTGCTCGATGAATGTATAGAGGCTTTCCTCTGCCGGAAAGTCGCCCTCGTTACCCGGTATGGCCGCCCAGAACAGCGTCGGGCAGTCCACCGTGTTGTGGCGCGGGGTACATTCCATCGCCGCGAGCTGGCTGCCCGTGTCGTTCTTGATGCGTTTCAATTCCTCGCGGTCGTCCGACCACGCCATCACGTTGAAGTGGGCGCGGATGGACGTGAGGCCGTAGGAGTGCGCCTCGTTGAGATACTCGTCGATCCACTCCTTGTTTATCTGGTTGGAGCGGGAGTAACGCGAGAGCGACTGCATGTTGCGGGCGTTCTTCTCGAAACGCTGCAAGTTCTCCTCGCTGTTGTCGATGAACACGTACTGGTTGTACATGTGGTTGCAGGAGAGCAGCAGCCCCACCGGAGAGGCGAACGAGAGGCGGCAGTCCGAGCGGTCGGTGGAGAGCTTCTCGTAACGGCTGTCGGTCGCCACGCCCGACGGAAGGTCTTCCGTGTCGGAAAGCGTGTGCAGGCACAGCAAGTTGTCGCCGACGCGCATTTCCCCCGCCGAAAGGGAGATGTCCTGCAAGCAGGCCGTATCTTCCAATGAAAGAGAAAAGTATTTCTCCACCAGCCCCGCTGTCGTGGCCGTTCCGGTAATCTCGTCGGAGGTGAGGCGTCGCAGGCGGACGAAGCCGCTGTCGTTCATGATGCGCTCGAACTGCTCGGTCGCCTCGATGAACTTGGCCGCAGCGTCCTTGTCGCGGATTTCCTTCGGGACGATATGCCCGCGGCAGAGGGTGCTGAAATTGCTCTGCTGGCGGCTGCGCTCTTTGGTCGTCTTGGTCAGGTACAGGAAACATGTGTGTTTCAGATACGGACGCTCGTTGAAATGACGCTCGAACGAACGCGATAGGAAACTCATGTCGTCCTTTTGCAGCTCCGGACGGTACTGCTCGCGCACGAACCAGTCCTGCTTGTGGACGATGCTGTAATCGGGCAAGACCTTGATGGCCTTGCACCACGCGGCATGTATGGCCTCGTATTCCGCTCCCGTTACCGTGTAGAGTTCGGGCAGCTCCACCTCGAAGGCCACCGTGATGTCGGCGTCTTTGGAGAGGATGCAGCCGTGTTCGACGGCCAGCAACGGAAATTTGGCCTCTAATGTCGCGGCTTTAAGCGTATTTCTCATTCTTCTGTCTTTTGCGGTTGAACAATCGGGATATTCTCCGGCGGTTGAGTATATAGCGGGGATGGCTGCGTGCCGCGCCCAGCTTCATCAATCCGTGTTCGCCGTACCGGGCGTTCAGGGCGAAAGTCTGCCACACCAGAACCGATGCGGAAACCGCCCCGAAGCCGATACAGAACCACTGGCTGACGCCAGCCATGTACATGATGACGAAAAGGACGAACACCACGAGCAGGCCGCCCGCAAAGATGAAAAGGTACTGCGCCTTCAAACCTTTGAACTCAACCGAGCGACCTATCCCCTTGTTTACAGGGTATTCTGCCATCGCCCGACGTTTAGAGGAAGAACGAACGCAGGATAGTCGCCGCCACGATCAGGAAAATACACGCGCCGAACCACGAGGCGGCGGTCTTGCTGGTGTCGGGGTCGCCCGACGAGAACTTGCCATAGACCTTCACGCCGCCGATCAGTCCCACGACCGCGCCGATGGCGTAGATCAGTTTCGTCGCGGGGTCGAAATAGCTTGTTACCATGCTCGTAGCCTCGTTGATGCCGGAAAGGCCGTTGCCCTGCGCAAAGGCAGAGGAGGCAGCCAGAAGAAGGGCTGCCGAGAAAAGAAAATGTTTCTTCGTCATAAACTGTTCTTGAATTGTGCCGGACGGGTGGATAGTCCGTCCGGCGGGTTGATACTGATTTTTTACTTATGGATTTAGCGGGCTGTTTTTTCGTGGGGACAGCTACCCGTACTCTTTTTCTTTCATTGTCCTTTCGTTTTTAACCGTTATACAAAATCCCGAATGTCGAACCCTGCGAGACCGTCCGGTGTGTCGGCGGCAGTGCGCGGGACGGCTACCGCAGCCTCCGAGTCCCCTGCCGTCGGGAGCGGCGGGCTTAAATAGTAGTCCATCAATCCCGTTATCTTTTCCGCGATGTCGGCAGAGCCGCTCACGAGGCGGTCGAAGAACTCCGTGCCCTGCATCTGCCCGAACAGCCGTCCTGCCTGCCGCCGTTCGGCATCGTCCGCCGAAGGGTCGCGGGCGGTTCTCACCGCCGCGTCCAGCTCCTCGAAGCTCGCGCCCGAAGCGTATCTCCGGCGGCTTGCGCCGAGCGGCACTTCCTCGTCGATGTAACCGTCGTCCTCATCCTCGTATTCGAGCGGGATGTCCGGAATTTCCAGATGCTCGAAAGCCTCGTCCAGCTTATCGTCGGGGATGCGTGCCGATGTCCGGTTTTCGGTTTCGGGGGCAAATGTAGCGGCTTTTTCCGTCGCTGGTTTCGTTTTGCCATCGGTGGCAGCTTGTGGCGTCGGGATGGCAGCGATTGGCGTTGCCGTCCGCATTTTGAAACTGCTCTTGCCGACAATGTCCGGCACGTCGCCCGCACGTTCCGAAGTCGGGGCGTCCGTCCGGGACGCAGGGTGTTCCGACTGCCGCCGCTCCCACCACAGGTAGGTTGCCAGCCACAGGCCATAGCCTGCGAGCAGGCATACTAACAGCGTTTCCATAGGCGGCTAAAAAATCGGTCGGTTATGTTCGTCGTACAACGCGGCGATAACCTCCTTGTGGGTGGCGAAGTGTTCCGCCAGCACGTTGTCGATGTAGCTGAACAGCGTAACATCGTCACCGCCGATAACGCGGGCGATGCGCCGTATCCGGTCGTGATACTCCTGCCGCACATAGACCAGCTTGCCCCGACGGGCTACCGTGTCGGCTTTCTTCAGATAACGCGAGCGGTAATTTCTCTTGACCGCCTGTCTGTTCCATCTTTTCCAAATCATAATCCTGTTCTTTTTAATCGGTTAGAATATATTGTTGTTCTGCTCATACAGCCTTTTGATTTCTTCCTGAAACATATCGAAATGATGCGCCAGCACATTGTCTATATAACTGGACAGCGACACTTCGTCCTTGCCAATCACCCGCAGAATAAGCTGTATGCGTTCGTGGTACTCCTTACGGATATAAACTGTCTTGCCTATCCTTGCAGGTATAGTCGCCTCTTTCAGAAAGAGTGCTCCGTAATCCTGCTCTTTGTTTCTGGCCTTCCGGCGACGGGGTTCTTCCCGCTGTTCCTCCGGCGGCATCGGTTCGGGGGCTGCCGCCTCCGCATCGGTCGGGCTTTCCGTCGCCCGTGCCGACGGCGGGAGTGTCAGGTCGTCCTGCCGGAACGAGTTGATGATGAAATTCTCGTCGATACCCTCGATATTCGTTTTCTTTGCCATAGACCTACTGCGTTACGATTGTCAGAATTTCATCGACCAGCACGTCGAGGTTGCTGCCCCGCACGAGCGGCCTGTCCGCAGGAAAGAGCGTCGAACGGAATACCGCCTTGCGTTCCGTCGCGGCCTCCTTGCGGAAACGCTTGCTGTCCGGCAGGCGGGTTTTCAGTATCGGGAGCGCCAGCTCCGCGCAGATTTTTTCATAAACGGAGTAAAGCTCCGTCTTTTCGCGCCCGTCCACCATGTTCCAGAGCATATACAGCCCCTTGATATTGGTTTTGCCCGTGCTGACCATGTGTTCGTTAATGACCGTAGCGAACTGCATGGAACTCGTCATGACGACGCGGTCGGCCACAATCGGGCAGAAGATGTAGTCCATCGCCGCGATAGTCTTCACAATACTCGGATTGTTGATTGTGCCCGGCAGGTCGAAGAACACGAAATCCACAGGCTGCCCCATCCCGGCCAGCTTCGCCACCGTTTCCACCGCGTCCTCCGGCTTGCAGCACAGCACGGGGTAGGCTTTCTTGTCGAGCCGCTTGAACTGCTCGTAGGCCATCGCCTTGTAGTGGTCGTCTTTCATTGCCATGTCCATGTCGCGCCTGCGCATGTCGTGGATGCTGTACTGCGGAAAGTCGCAATCGACGACTGCGACATTGTACCCTTTGACGTAGTGCAGGTAACTTGCGGTCAGCACCGTGATGGTCGTCTTTCCGGCTCCTCCCTTTTGCGTGGAGAAAGCCACGTAAATCGGTTTGTTCATACTGTCATACATTTTAATCGTTATACATAGAGTTATCTGTTTCTGCAAACATCCGTTTGTCCTTCCCGCCCGTCCGATGTTCGTCCGAAAAGACGGACACCTGTCCCGACGGACTGCCCAATGTTGCAACCAACCAACGTTGGGCTGGCTTCCGTAACCGTTCGTCCGACCGTACATAGGGCAAACTATCCCCGTGTGCAGCTATCCCGACCGCCGTATGTCGGTTTCTGCTGCAAATAAACAAGGAAAAAATGTCGCTTGTACCGCTTCTGCCGCAGGTGGCAGCTTGTGGCGTCCGTTTGGCACAGTTTGGCGCCGTGCCGGTCGCATACTGAACCCGCTTTGCCGACAATAGCAGGTACGCAGTGTGGGATGTTAATCCGTGCAGAGCCATAGAACCGGACGGATATTTCGCCCAATAGCCCAACGTCGGAACCAACCAATGTCGGAACCGACCAACGTGCGTATGCCGCTCGGATTATTCGGCTGCTTGTCGGTATGTTCCTGTCGACCTTCGGCTGTCAACCCTGATGGTCGTACATTGGTTTCTACGGTAAGAAAATATCGGTTGTATAGCTTCTGCTGGAAATGGCAGTAGTGTTGTCGGAATGGCGACGTTTGGCGTTTTTGGTTCTTGAAAAGACGTCTCGGAAGCCTCGACTTTGCATCCAAGCGACAGGACGAATCGCTCGGCTTTATGCTGCGGTCGAAAGCGGTTCTCCCGCAATCCGCCCGAAAGCGGATTTTTATGTTCATCGGAACATAGCAAGGTGTGTATCGAGTAACTCGATACTTTTCGGGTTACTCCCGAAAACCTTGCCCTTGCAGGGGGCTGGGCTGTCCCTCCGAAGTCGGGCAGCCCTGATCTCGAACCTGCGGCAGGCACAGGTGCGGCGGCTCATGTCGCGTAACCGCTAAATCCACAGTAATATGAAAGGTAAGACAGGAAACGTCGGGGGCAAACCGCCCAAACCCGACAAGGCGAGCCACCAAGTTATGGTGCGCTTCACGGACGAGGAATACGCCCGCTTCCTCGCCATGTACGAACAATCGGGCGTGTACGCGAAAGCGGTCTTTGTCAAAGCCCGCGTGTTCGGAGCCGAATTCCGCGTGCTGAAAGTAGATCAAACGCTCGTCGATTATTACACCCGCCTCTCCTCGCTGCACGCGCAATACCGTGCCGTCGGGGTGAATTACAACCAGACCGTGAAGGAGCTGAAAAGCCGATTTTCGGAGAAAAAGGCGATGGCCTTGCTTTACAAGCTGGAGAAAATGACCGTCGAACTGGCAGGATTGAGCCGTCAAATCCTCGCCCTGACACACGAATTTCAACAACGATGGTTGCCAAAATTAGTGTAGGAAGCTCCCTTTACGGGGCGTTGGCGTACAACGGGGAGAAGGTGAACGAGGGGCAGGGACGGCTGCTTCTGACGCACAAGATTTTCGACGACGGCACGGGTACATTCGACATACGGCAGGCAGCGGAGGATTTCGCGCGTTGTATGCCGCAGCAGGTGCGTACCTCGAAACCCGTCGTGCATATCTCCCTGAACCCGCATCCCGACGACCGCCTCGACGATGCGGAACTGACGGCCATAGCCGGAGAATACCTCGAAAAACTCGGCTATGGAGGCCAGCCCTACGCAGTGTTCAAGCACGAGGACATAGACCGCCACCACCTGCATATCATAACGCTATGCGTGGACGGGCAGGGAAAGAAAATCGGCGACAGCTTCATCCGTCGCCGCAGCAAGAACATTACCCGCGCATTGGAACAGAAATACGGGCTGCATACCGCCGAACGCAAGCGGCAGACGCGGCACGAACCGCCTCGGCGCGTGGATGCGGCGGCGGGCGACGTGAAGAAGCAGATCGGGAACGTGCTGAAAGGCATATCGGGCAAATACCGTTTCCAGACGCTCGGAGAGTACCGTGCCCTGCTCGCCCTCTACAATGTAACCGTAGAGGAGTGTCGGGGAGAGGTACGCGGCAGGGAATACGGCGGTTTCGTTTATTCCGCGCTCGACGGCAAGGGCGAAAAAGTCGGCACGCCGATCAAAGCCTCCCGTTTCGGAAAACGCTACGGGTACGAGGCGTTCGGGAGGTGGTGCGCCGCAAGCAAGGAGCAGATCAAGGAGAGGAAGCTCGGCGACATGACCAAAGCGACGGCGATGGCCGCCCTGCGCCGGACGAAAGACCGCGCGGAGTTCATCTCCCTGCTTCGGGCAAAAGGCGTGGATGTCGTGCTGCGCGAGACCGACACGGGGTGTATCTATGGCGCGACGTTCATCGACCACCGCACGGGATGCGTGCTCAACGGCTCGCGCATGGGCAAGGAGTTATCCGCGAACGCCTTGCAGGAGCATTTCGAGCCGCCGGAGGCTGGGGGCTGCTCTCGACCGAAGGGAGCGCGGCAGACGCGGAGGAGGAAGCCTTCATGCGTGAAATGCAGCGACGAAAAAAGAAGAAGAAAAACAGACGTAAAATTTAACGGTTATAATCATGCAACAAGAAGATGATTTGAGGGCATTGGCGAAAATCATGGATTTTCTGCGTGCCGTAAGTATATTATTGGTAGTAATGAACGTGTATTGATATTGCTATGAAGCGGTACTCGCATGGGGTGTGAATATCGGTGTGGTCGATAGAATCCTGATGAACTTCGACCGCACGGCGCACCTGTTCCACTCCATACTCTACACGAAACTGTTTGCCGTCGTGCTGCTCGCCCTCTCGTGCTTGGGGACGACGGGCGTAAAAGATGAAAAAATCACATGGCCGAGAATCGGCACGGCACTCGTGGCGGGCTTCGTGCTGTTCTTCCTGAACTGGTGGCTGCTCGACCTGCCTCTGCCGCTCACGGCGACGGTGGTGCTCTATATCGCAACGGTGGCGGCGGGATACGTCTGCCTCCTGATGGCAGGCTTGTGGGCGAGCCGCCTTTTGAAGAACAATCTCATGGACGACCCATTCAACAACGAGAACGAGAGTTTCATGCAGGAAACGCGCCTGCTGACCAACGAATACTCCGTGAACCTGCCCACCCGTTTCTACTACAAGAAGAGGTGGCACAACGGCTGGATCAACATCCTTTTGCCGCAGCGTGCATCCATCGTATTAGGCACGCCCGGCAGCGGAAAATCCTACGCCGTAGTCAATTCCTACATCAAGCAACAGATCGAGAAGGGCTACTCGATGTATATCTACGATTTCAAGTTTGCAGACCTCTCGACCATCGCCTACAACCACCTGATGAACCATTTGGACGGGTACGAGGTGAAGCCGAAATTTTACGTGATCAATTTCGACGACCCGCGACGCTCGCACCGCTGCAACCCCATTCACCCCGACTTCATGGAGGACATTACCGACGCATACGAGAGTGCCTACACGATTATGCTCAACCTCAATAAGACGTGGGTGCAGAAGCAGGGCGACTTCTTCGTGGAATCGCCCATAATCCTCTTTGCGGCAATCATTTGGTATCTCAAAATCTACAAAGGCGGCAAGTATTGTACCTTCCCGCACGCCGTCGAATTTCTGAACCGCCGTTACGAGGATATTTTTCCGATACTCTCCTCGTATCCCGAACTCGAAAACTACCTCTCGCCGTTCATGGACGCTTGGCTCGGAGGGGCTGCCGAGCAGTTGCAAGGCCAGATCGCGTCGGCGAAAATCCCGCTCTCGCGCATGATTTCGCCCCAGCTCTATTGGGTCATGTCCGACAGCGAGTTCACGCTTGACATCAACAACCCGCAGGAGCCGAAAATCCTCTGCGTGGGCAATAATCCAGACAGGCAAAACATCTATGGCGCGGCTCTCGGCCTTTACAACAGTCGCATCGTGAAACTCGTCAATAAGAAAGGCAAACTCAAATCCTCGATTATCATCGACGAGCTGCCGACCATCTATTTCAAGGGCTTGGACAACCTGATTGCGACGGCGCGAAGCAACAAGGTGGCCGTGCTTCTGGGATTTCAGGATTTCTCCCAGTTGGTACGCGACTATGGCGACAAGGAGGCCAAAGTCGTGATGAACACCGTCGGCAATATCTTCTCCGGTCAGGTCGTCGGGGAAACGGCGAAGACGCTCTCCGAGCGTTTCGGAAAGGTCTTGCAGAAGCGGCAGAGCATAACCATCAACCGCAACGACAAGTCCACATCCATCAACACGCAGATGGATTCGCTCATCCCGCCCTCGAAGATTTCGGGGCTTACGCAGGGAATGTTCGTAGGATCGGTAGCCGACACGTTCGACGAGCGCATTGAGCAGAAGATTTTCCACTGCGAGATTGTCGTGGACGCTGAAAAAGTAAAACGGGAGGAGAAAGCCTACAAGCCCATACCCGTCATTACCGATTTCACGGACGAGGACGGCAACGACCGCATGAAGGAGATGATACAGGAGAACTACAACCGTATCAAGGCCGACGTGAAGCAGATTGTCGCCGACGAATTGCAGCGCATACAGAACGACCCGGCGTTGGCGCACCTGTTGCAGCAGAAATAGCCGGAATTGAAAAACGGAGGGTAGCCGGTTATTCGTTACCCTCCGTTTCTTTTTGCAGCTTGGCGATAGCCGCCTTCACATTGTCCTGAAAGAATTGCCGCCATTGCTTGTCATTCTTCAACGTGATATGCCAATCTTCCTCCAATACGCTCATTGTCCGTTTGCGGATTTCCACCAACTCGTTCTCTTTCGGGAAACTGCCGGAACACTCCCGATATTCCCGGATGCACGAGCGGATATAATCCCGCAGCAGCATCTTTTCGTAATTATCGAGGTTGGCGAACCGCCTGCTTTCCGAAAAGACAGGCATGTCGTCTATGTTAGCGTCGTCGAAAATATATCCGTCGTCATAGGGCATGGCTATATCTCCTCTTTGGGGGTATTAGCGTGTTGCAGACGGAAAAATTCTTTTTGACGTGCTATTTCCTCCCGCAGTTCCTCCTCCGTAGGCATATAGAGCATGTATTTCGAGGCGAACAGGCGGTCGTTGTCGTGCAGCACGGAGTAGCGGGCGATGTCCTCGTCCGTTTCCGAACAGAGGACGATGCCGATGGTCGGGTTGTCGCCCTCGCCGCGTACACGCTCGTCGTACATCCTGACGTACATATCCATCTGTCCCACGTCTTGGTGCGTGATGGTCGTCGTCTTCAAATCCACGAGCACGAACGATTTAAGGATATAATTATAGAAAACGAGGTCGATAAAATAATCCTTTTTCTCGGTACGGATCAGTTTCTGGCGTGCGACGAACGAGAAGCCCTTGCCCAATTCGAGCAGGAATTTTTGCAGGTTGCCGATGATGGCTCCCTCCAGCTCCGTTTCCGAAAAATCGCTGTTGGGCGTAAGACCGATGAACTCCGCGACGGTAGGGTTCTTGATGAACTCCATACGGTCTTGCTCGAACGGTTTGGTCAGCGTCCGCATTTCGGCGGTTACATTGTCCTTGTGCTGCGAGAGCAACAACCGTTCGTAATACTGCGAACCGATATTGCGGTCGAGCGTGCGGTAGCTCCACATCTGTTCGGCGGCCTCCTTCAGATACCATGCACGCGCTTCGGGGTTGGAAACGCTTAACAAACGCTTATAATGCGACCATGTCAATATTCCCCACAGTGTGGGGAGTTTTTCAGGAAAGGCGACATAGAATTGTCTGAAATAATACAACGAATTGACGGAAAACCCTTTGCCGAACTCTGCCGTAAGCTCTTTCGAGAGCGATTTCAACAACTGCGAGCCGTAGTCGGCACGGTCTTTACCTTGCTGCTCCTGTTCCACGATACGCCTGCCCATCTGCCAATACGCTTCGACCATTGCCGAATTGATGGCGGTATATGCCTTTTGGCGGGCTTGCGTGACGATCTGTTTGATTTCCCGAATAAAATCGGGATTATAGAGAGATGTTATATTTTCTTTTTCCATTGATAACGAATAATTTATAGTACAAAGGTATAAAAATAAACGGAAGGACATGCAACAGCCCTCCCGTTTATTTACCGTCTTGCCCTCTCTTTGGCGTCGTCGCGCTGCATCCGCAGGTTCAGACGCTCGCGCATCTTGTCGAGGAAATAGGTACGGCTCTCGCTCTTGCGGCGTTTCATGTCCGTATAGGCATTATAGCAATGGCTGTCTTTGATTTCCAAACCGAGCCGCGAGCCGAAAAACGCCGTCAGCTCCTTGATGTCGTTCTGCCCGTCGTTGATACAGCCCATCTCGTCGAGGGCATAGATGACCTCGATCAGCTCGACGAGGCTGCCCGTCCAGCGGAAAGGCGAGGGAGAATTATCGGAAGGGACGGAGGATAGTGGCGGCACTTGGGTTTGCAGGTTTTCCAGCATACGCCGGACGAGCGCGAGGGCTTTATTCAGATAGGCGGCTGTACCGTCTTTCCGGTCGGGAAGGGTGTCATGGAGGCTTTGCAGCTCCACCTCCGCATAAATCAACGCGAAAAGCAGCCTGTAGGGATCGCCCGCCTCCACGTAGGAACGGAATATCGTTTGTGAAAACTCATCGTAGGCCGCACGAATATCGGCGGCCTCTGTATTCTGGCTGACGAAACGGAAGAAATCGCTTTCGGTCAATGTATGGTAGTCCATATCGTTCGGGGTTGTTAGGTTCATACTTCATTGTTTCCTGCCCTGTTGCGCAACGGGTCTCATGGAAACAAGGGACAAACCCCGAACCTGAAAAGCACGTCAGGAACAAATTTGTAAATATCTTCCTGATGTTCAACGATATATTTTTTGTCCTTATGCCAAGGGCTGATTTTTCGTGTTGCAGGTTGCAACGTTCTTTCGCATCTTGCAATAGTCTATTGCAACAGCTTGCGGTAAACGATCCGGCAGATGCCGTTCCCGTAACGCTTTATCTGTACGGTTTTCCACTTCGCAGTGGAAAATTCACCGACGATGGAGATACCGCCGCGCAAGGTTACGGGCAGCAGGTAAAAGACGATTTCATCGACTGCATGATAGAGGAAAAGGCCGCGCAGCAGGCGCAGGTGTCCGGCATCGCAGATCTCGGCCAGATAGGTCGCATGGTTGTCGGGGCGGTCTTTCGCGCAGAGGAAATCGACGAAAGGTTCATCGTCCGACAAACGACGGTCGCACGATCCGTACCAGCGGCGAAAGCCCCTGCGGTCTGTTTTCAACCACTCCAGCCGTACATCCTCCGGCGGAGGTAAACAACCGTCCAATGTTACCGCGACAAGCATCCGTACCTTTGCCATATCCTTTTGCCTAAATAAAAAGTAGCGTGCATCTACACTACCTCCGACGTAGGCTCTGGAATGCCCTGAAAGGAGTACGTGAGCGCACGCTACGCAAAAGCATAGCATAAGCCTCACGCAATAGTCCCTTTCAGTTAATTTTCCAGATTTACGTCGGAAACGTCTTGCGAACTTATGTATATATACGGCAGCGGGCTGTCCGCCCCGCCGCTATTATTTTTCTATTTTCAGCCCAAATATACGCTTTTTCAACGATATATAAGAGTTATCCTCTCTTTATTATCCGTTCAGTCCGTATTTTATCATTTTACGGTAGAGGGTGGCGCGGTCGATACGCAGCAGTTTCGCCGCCTCCGTCCGATTGCCTCCGCACCGTTTCAGGGCTTCGGCGATACGCCATTTTTCGGTCGCCTCGTCCTTGATGGCCAGCGAATGCCCCGCATCGCTTATCGGATCGGCTGCCTCCAATCCCATGTCCTCCACACGGACAATGCCGTTCTCGGCCAGCAGCACCGCACGTTTGACCTTGTTCTGCAACTCACGCACGTTGCCCGGCCATGCGTAAGCGAGCAGCCGTTCGACGGCATCCTCCGTGAAAGGGTGCGTTTCGCGCCGAAGCTCTTTCGAGTACCGCTCTCGAAAGAACTCCGCGAGCGGTGGAATGTCGTCGGGACACTCCGAAAGAAGCGGCAGCCGGATTTCAAACTCGTTCAGCCGGTGGTACAAGTCCTCCCGGAAACGACCTTCCCGAATGGCTTTCTGCATATCCTCGTTCGTGGCCGAAACGATACGCACGTCCGCTTTCCGCTCGCGCTTACCGCCGACAGGCAGGTAGGAGTTTTCCTGCAAGACCCGCAGCAGCATGGCTTGGATTTCATAAGGCATCGTGCCGATTTCGTCCAGAAACAGCGTTCCGCCCTCGGCCATAGCGAAATACCCCTCCTTGTCCGCATCGGCTCCCGTGAACGCTCCCTTGACATGGCCGAAAAAGAGGGACGGGGCGAGTTCTTTGGGCAACACGCCGCAGTTTACGGCCATGAACGGCATACCCTGCCGCTCGCTCGACCGATGGATGCTCCGGGCGACGGATTCCTTGCCCGTTCCGTTCGCGCCGAGAATCAAGACCGACATATCAGACAGTGCGACCAGCGCGGCGAGCCGTTCCACATGGCGGGCTTGTACGCTGCGGCGGTGGAACAGCACCTTTTCCTCCCGTTGCACGGTCGAAAGCGGACGAAGTATTTCGTCGGTCATTTCCAACAGCCGCTCTTTATACACGGGCTTGGGCAGGTAGTCTTTCGCGTCCGACCGGATGGCGCGTACCGCATCGGACACCGTCGCGTACCCTGTCATAATGATGTACGGGGTCGTCATTTTCTCCCCGCGCACCCATTCCAGCAGGGAAATGCCATCCCCTTCCGGCAACCGCACATCCGAGAGGATCAGATCGAAAGCCGTCCTGCGGAGCAGACGCCGTGCCGCAGGTTCGTCGATGGCCGTCGTTACCTCGTATCCGGCTTGCAGCAGCCAGTCTTTCTGCATCTGCGACAGGCTGACGTTATCTTCTACTATCAATATCTTCTGTTTCATGCTTCATTTCTTTTTCCGCTTCCGCGATCAGCAGGGCGGCATGGTCTATGACCCGTTGCGTGTATTCTCCGACCGCTCCGTCGTCGGTCTTGTCGTCATGCAGCACGTCCCGGTAGGAGTGCAGCAGTTCGTCCGTTTGCAGCAGCTCCCACATCGGCAACATACGGTGCACGACCTCACGCAACCGTTCACGGTCGTTGCCCGCCTCGCGGAGCTGTCCGATGTCCTTACGGGATTGCCCGATAAACGTCCGGAGCAGTTTCTTTTTATCCCTCACCTCTGCCGTGAGAGAGGCGAAGTCGGCACGTGCGGGAGCAGGCTCCTTGTCTGCCGTCACGGAGGAGATTATGCCGAGCAGCTCGCTCATGGAGAACGGCTTGTAGATGCAGGCCGCGAACCCGGCAGAGGCGAAAGCCTCCCTCTCCTTGTCGCCCCGCGCGGTCATGGCGACGACCGGAATCGTGCGGGAATTGCCGATATTGGAGTTACGCAGCAGTTCCAGCAGGTCGAAACCGTTCGTTCCAGCCATCTGTATATCCGACAGCAGCAGGTCGTAATCCGTTTTGCGCATATCCCCGACGAGTTCACGCACATTATGGCACGTCATGCATGAAACGCCGTTGCGTTCGAGCATTTCCTTGACGATTTCGAGCTGCAACGGGTCGTCGTCGATGGCGGCCACGCGCTGCGGCAGGCGCAGTGTCATGCCTCGCGGCTGTGGGGCGTTCTCCACGGCCTCGTTCGTGAGCGGCAGGGGAAACGACACGCGGAACGTGCTGCCCTTGCCGACCTCGCTGGTGACGTCGATCTTCCCGTCGAGCAGGGCGACAAGCCCTTTCGTGATGGATAGACCCAAGCCGAAGCCGTCGGCGTTCGTGCCGGTGGCTGAACGCTCGAAAGGGTTGAAAATGCGGGCGGCAGTTTCCTCGCTCATGCCGATACCCGTATCTTCGATCTCCAGCAGCAGCGTGCCGTCCCCGTAGCGGGCAGAGAAACGGATATGTCCCGTCTCTGTGAATTTGACGGCGTTGGAGAGCAGGTTGTCGGCGACCTGCGCGATACGGTCGGCATCGCCGCAGACCGTAACCTCCGTATTCCTGAAATCGCAATGAAAGAGAAGCCCTTTGTCATTGACGGTATGGGAGAAGCCTGCGGCGAGGCGTCCCAGCATGTCCGAGAGCCGGAACGGTATGTCGTTGCGCGTCTCTTTCGCCTCGTTGAGCCGGTACACGTCCAGCAGGTTGTTCAGCAGATGGAGGATATGTTTGCACAACATGCCGATATTGCTCAAGTGGCCGTTGCGCTTTTTGCGGTCGCGCGTGTCCATAGCCAGCTCCGCACTACCGTTGATGATGCTCAACGGGGCGCGTATGTCGTGGGAAATCGTCAGGATGATTTTCTTGCGCATATCCAGCAGGTCGCGGTTTTTATTTATGATTTCCTCCATTTGTTGCCTAAGTTTCGTATCTCGCCTCAAATGCCGTTGAATAATCATAAAGGAGATAACCAGCAGGATGATGGCAGAGAAAATAAGTCTCGTGATGATGTGGGTGGAGCGTCTGTGCAACTGCGCGATATTCTGTTCCCTATATTGGAAGGCGGCTTGCATGTGGTCGTTGATGCTTCCGAGCAGGGCGAACAGTTTCCGGTTCAGTTCCCTGTTGCGGGTGCGCAGGCTGTCGATATAGTTGTCCATATTGCCTATCCGTTCCATTTGCAGGGCGAGTAATTGCCGGTTCAGCGCATGGAGTTTATCGGGGGAAGGTGGCAATTCCACCGTCTTTTTCCCGCCGAACAATTTTGCTATGCCTGTTTTCTTTTGTACGACCGTCCGCGTCTGGGTAGCTTCTCTGGCGACTTTGGGCAAATGGTTGACAAGCAGGCTGTCGGCCTCGTCCTGCCTATGGAACAGCAACATAATCCGATGCAGGTGTTCCTCCTTGCTCGCAAGCAGATAACGTAGGGTATCTATTTGATCCTGTTTGAAAAACTCTTTGGCTCCATCCTGCATTATTTGTAGCAGGAAATCGATACGCAAGCGGCGTGAACGGTAATTAGCATAGTCTTCATCATCCCAAGCGATAGCCGTTTCTCCATGTGTAGCAAGAATAGTGATATGACGATGGACGATATTCACATTGTATTGCACCTGCTCGACCGCCAATGTTTCATTCTCGATTTCCTGTACTCTATTGTGCTCATAAAATAGGACTGCGACCATGCTACCTATGGTCGCTATTAAACCAACATATCCCAAAAGAATTTTATGTTGTAGCAAAATTATCATATTTGAGTAATTGCTTACAAAAATTGATGATGAACGAATAGATATACATTTCCCTTCTAATCATTATTATCAACATTCAGTTCTTGAAAAAGACGAAAAAGAATACCCAAGCAATAGCGAATATCATGAAAGGTTTTATTAACCAATTCGTGATGCATGTCACGAGGATGCCTTTAGGTCGTTTACCTACATTCTTTACACTCTGAAAATCCACTTTCAACATCATTGGGTAAATCATCAACCAAATCAACAAGGCAATGGGAATGGAGACATTGGCATATTCCCAGTGTCCTAATACATTGGGAAGAGCGGGAAACCATTGTCCTACTGCAATACCTGCTATAATGCACAACACTACCCAAAGTGTCAGATAACGCTCAAAAAAACTATGCCTTCTTTTTTCTTACTCATATTTGGATGTCTTATATTAACAATTTCCTCTGCAGGTACATTACGAAAGTTCCTTTTTCTGAATCTCTGTAATGTAAAACTCTGCGAATTTCTCTCGGATTTCATCTCTTACACGACGAAATTTGTCGGCTATTTGTTCATCCGTACCTGTTGTTGCCGGATCATCAAAGCCGATATGCAGACGATGGCGTACATTTCCCGTAAACATCGGACATGATTCATACACTCCACCGCAAACGGTTATCACATAATCCCATTCCTGATGGAGGTATGCGTTTACATGTGTTGGCACTTGCGAACTGATATTTATTCCGACCTCCTTCATTATTTCCACAGCTTTGGTATTTACTTGTGTTGCCGGAGTTATTCCTCCCGAATATACGTTGATATTTTCATCAAATGATTGTAAGAAACCGTGTGCCATTTGGCTGCGGCAACTATTTCTTGTACAAAGAATCAATACTTTCATGACGTTCAAATAGTATAACTTTTCAAATTTTACATTCGACACTTAAAAGCAGAAAATTCTCTCGTTTGCCATTTGAGGATTTCCAGCTTTGATAGTTCGGCGATATTCTTATCTGCTTGATGGGTGAATATTCAAATCCACAAATAATGGTGTTTCCCTCGTTATCATCTCCCAGATCTCCGACGGTATCAAAATAGTCAAAGCGGCCATAAATGTGCATCTTTGGCGTTATATTGATTGTGGTATAAACAGAGTATCCATTTGCGTCAAGCTTAGAATCGAATTTATAATTAGAGATTCGGTTATACTCTGCCCCAATGGAAAAATATTGATTCTGGTAACCAGCGAAAGTCGCGAGAGAATATTGGTCTTTCTGAATGGCATTCCCGTCAGTTAAATACTTAGGTATATTGTATATATCTCCGTACAATCTGAATATGAGACCATCTGTCGGCTTTACGGTTACACCTGCGCCGTATTTGTAACGATTATCCATATTCTTAAACTTACGACCTTCACCATTCGTCAATGCAATATCAGCAGATAGAACCGGAGAAAATTCATATCCGGCTACTATACCTATATCCTCACAAAATGCAATTCCATATTCTTCCTGAAAAGACTTGAAAACATATCTGTGCCCCCAGAAACTTTCCTGTTCGGAAAATTGTTTCAAGTTTACCAAACCGGCCGACACGAAAAAACCATATCCTCTCCAATCTACCTGCGCGTTTTTCAGATAACCATTGAACTTGGTATTCCCGTTATCATCGCTTAGTGTTTCTACATTCATTACAACTTTAGCGGAAAAGCCTTTGGCAAAATACCCTTCATACCCGACAAAAGCACGATCAAGGTTAAATCCGGATATATTATTGACATTTCCCAGTCCGGCTTTATAATTGGCAAATACTGTCAAGATAGGCTTTCCTGTAATCGGAAAGATTTGTTCCGCCTTTTGGGCGGAACAAACCTCGAATCCAATAAATAGACTTATGATGAATATAACTATCTTTCTCATTGCAAATCAAAAGAAATTGCCAAATACAAATCCTGAAACTGTCGCCATAACGATAACGAGTACCACATACACGACTGTTTTCTTTGTTCCCAATACGCCACGAATAACCAACATATTCGGAAGGGACAACGAGGGACCAGCCAACAGTAAAGCCAAAGCGGGACCTTTGCCCATACCCGAAGCCAACAAACCTTGTATGATCGGAACTTCGGTCAGGGTGGCGAAATACATGAACGCTCCCGTAAAGCTGGCGAAGAAGTTGGACAACAACGAATTGCCTCCGACCGCCCACTCAATCCAACTGTTCGGAATGATACCTGCGATAGAGGTGTTGTCATGCGTCGAACCAAGCAGGAAACCTGCCGTTACCACACCGATAGCCAACAAGGGCAGAATCTGTTTGGCAAATCCCCATGAGGCGAATGCCCATTCCCGATTTTCTTCATCTCGCTTGTCAAACAAGAGAATGATGGAAAGAGCGGTAATCGCTACAATCATCGGCACAAGCGGAACCAATTTGGCATTGTCGATAAACAGGTTGGCAAGGATAACTGAAGCAACAGTTGCCACAGCACCGAGTGCAACCCAAAGGGCACGCAATCTCAGTATCCTGACAAGCGACCAGCATAGCAGAAGCGATAAACCTCCGGTTATGTACCACTTGTAAGTAAATATATTGTACCACAACCCTGTATCGGAAGCCGCCGGTGCGCCCCAATTAGCAAACACAAGGATAAGAACCAGTGTAAAGAAATGGAACGAGGTCTGCCACATCGGGCGTTTTTCGGGAGGCGGTACGATATTCATCTGTTCCTCTTCCTTGGCTTTCTCCTCCTTGCGGAAAATAAATGCCATTGCAAGACCTATGATCACTGAAAAGAGTATGGCTCCGACCGTCCGTGCAATTCCCATTTCGATGCCCAAGATACGGGCGGTCAGAATAATCGACAAAATGCTGATGGCAGGGCCGGAGTAGAGAAAGGCGATGGCAGGGCCTAAGCCTGCGCCCCGTTTGTAAATACTCGTGAACAACGGCAGGATGGTGCAGGAGCAGACGGCAAGAATACCGCCCGAAACAGCCGCCACCGTGTAGGAAAGCCATTTCTTGGCGTTCGCACCGAAGTATTTGAGCACGGAACCCTGACTGACGAACACGGCAATGACACCCGCTATGAAGAACGCAGGAAGCAGACACAACACGACGTGTTCTTGGGCATACCATTTCGCAAGGTCGAGAGTAGCATCTATGGCTGTCATAAACCGTTCGCTTCCGAGCGGCAAGAAGAAGACCGCCGCGAATACTGCGATAATCCAAAACAGGATTCTCAATTCTTTCCTTGTTTCCATAACCACATCCTACAATATGCCCAATATTTGCTTTATCTCACTCTCTGACGGGACGTGCCCTTTAATCTTCACAGTTCCATCCACCACGACTGCGGGTGTTCCCATGACATTATAGCTCATGATGTCTGTAATATCCTCGACTTTCGTGAGCTTCACATCGAGATTGTTCTCCTTGATTACTTTCTCGATAGCCTGATAGGTTGTCTTGCATTTGGCACAGCCCGGCCCCAGTATTTTTATTTCTTTAATGCCCGTTTTTGCCGTGGCTGCATTGTCTTCGCAGCAACAGGATGCCGCCGGTTTTTCGACTTCCTCTATCAAGTTATCGCCACACGAGCATGAGCAAGGTTTCGGAGAAAATAACGATGCCCAAAATCCCTTTTTGTTTTCTTTCTTGTTTTCCATTTTCTTTGAATGTTTTATAATAATACATTGAATAAATACCCTGCAATCACCGCTGTAAGAAATATTACAGCAATAATCATGATTACTAATTTTTTGCGGAAAATACTGGCAAGCATGGTCATTTCCGGTATCGCCATACCCGCACCGCCAATCACTAAAGCTATGACAGTGCCGATACTCATACCCTTAGCCATCAGTGCAACGCCGATGGGGATAGCCGTTTCCGCACGGATGTATAGCGGAATGCCTAAAACAGCAGCGACAGGTATCGCAAACAAGTTATCCGGCCCGGCTATTTTCAACACGAAATCCTGAGGCATATATCCGTAGATTCCGGCTCCAAGAGCGACACCGACCAGCAGATAGCCTAAAACCGGGCGCAAACTGCCCCATGCCGAGACGGATGCTTCCCGCAGCTTACGTTTTATTGGCCATGCCTTTTTATTTTCATCGGTTTTATTATGTTCATTCCGAAGACGTACATTCTTTACATACCTTTGCATCCCCATTTTTTCCAACACGGAACCGAACAGTACCGAAGCGATAAAAGCAATGATAAAATAGGCTATCATGGCTTTTATGCCTACCATCGCTCCCAACATCCCTATTATAATAGGATTGAGCAACGGAGAGGCTATCAGGAATGACATGGTACTTCCGAAAGGAACTCCTGCATTGAGAAAACCGACCGTCATCGGAATAGTGGAACAGGCGCAAAACGGCGTGAGTGCGCCGAATCCTGCCGCCATCACATTGCCGAGAATACCACGCCCGGAAAGCCATTGCCTTATTTTATCTTGCGGTATATACATCAGAATGATTTCTACTGCCGCACTGATAAGCAGGAACAAGGCAATTAATTCAAGCGTGATAAACACGAAATATTCCAGTGTCTCAACTAATGTATTCATTCCTATATTTATCCTAATACATTATTATGCAGTAATATATGCCGATAAGGACAAATATTCCCCCGACAATCCGGTTAAGCCATTTCTGAACCGTCTGCATCTTGCCGTAAAAACTGCCGATGTGCTGAACACTGAATGCCAATACCCAAGCAACAATCAAGACAGGCAGGGCTGTGGCTATGGCAAACAATACGGGTAACAGATAACCTGCGGTTGCCGTGGCGGACATCGGGATCAGCATACCGAAATAGAACACGCCGCTGGTCGGACAAAACGCCATTGCGAACAGCATTCCGAGCAGGAGCGCACCCCAACCGCCTTTGCGAGCCAATCCCTCACCATTTCCCGTGAAGCCAAAAGAGGGCAGTTTGAGTTTGCTGCCGAACAACATGAACAAACCGATGCACAGTACAACCGGACCAAGAACAAGTTCGCCGTACTTACCGATAAACTTTTGGATACCGAACAGGCTTGCCCCTTCTCTCAATATCATAATCAATATGACACCCAATACCGTATAGGCGACGACACGACCGAGCGTATATAAAAGCCCGTTTCGGAAAATCCGGCGGCGGTTTTCGATGTCTTTACCGATGAAGCCGATGGCGGCTATGTTCGTAGCCAACGGGCAGGGAGATACCGCCGTGAGCAACCCCAACAGGAATGCAGTCAAAGCAGGAGTTGTGCTGCTATCCAGCAATGTCTGTAACCATTCCATAGATTCTATTTTAATAAAGTCTTGACTTTTTCAATAACTCCGCTTTTGAATGTGTCGGGAGCGGTTCTGGCATTGGCAAAGGCATATTCCGTCAGATTTTCATACGTTTCTTTGCCGTCTTTCCAGTTACAGATGAAAAGCGAAGACCATGTAACCTCGTACTTGTCGGCAACAGCCTCGTTCTCCGGCTCGGAGATGTCGATTGTCTTGAATACGACCGTCCCGTTTTTCAGTTCATCTGCAAATTGTTCCTCAATAGCTTCCTTTGCATTTTTTTCTATCGCCATACAGGTAGCACAACGCTGTTTGCCGTGAAAATACAAGACTTCCACATGATCTTTTTGCGGTTGTTCTTCTGAAGTTTTGTTCCCTTTTGCATTGCTGTTACCACAAGCAAACATTCCGAGGCACATAGCCATCAATAAAATTACTTTTTTCATTTTACTTGAGTTTTAATTGGTTTTGTTTATTTCTGTTATCAATTCATCGAAGTATATAGAGGAATCGAGCGCACCGCTCGTAACTTTACTTCTGAAAATTTCCCGCCCTGACTTGTCGAATGCAATCCATTGGGGCGGAACTATCACGTGATACAATCTGGCCAAATCTCCGTTCTTATCCATTATGACTTCCCATTCCCAACCGTTCGTACTGACGATAGGTCTCACCCGTGAAGCCGACCGTTGGTCGTCGAGCGATACAAGAACGATTTTTACGGGCATGTCGTCGTTGTCGTACTCCATCCATACCTCGTACAACTCTTCGAGCATCGTGATGTTGTTCGGGCAACATGTTTTCCAGAATACGAACAACACTACACCTCGTTCCGGAGCATAATCGGCCAGATTTTTTGTCCTTCCGTTCATCTCTTTGACGGATTGTTGCGGCCAATAATTTTGTGCCGTTCCCGTTATTGTCGCCATTGACAAAATGACAAATAGATAAAATGTCTTTTTCATTGTATTATAAATAATTGTATTTCGCCGAACTACGAACATGAATTCTAAAAAATTGCCGCTATCCGCAACAACTGTCCTTTTTACACGCACATTGACCGAAAAACTCGGCAAAGAGTAAGGACGCTATTTTCCAATTCTCCCGATTGATACAATATTTCACTTTCGGTGTTTCTATCTCTCCCTGTATCAAGCCTGCGTCTTTCAATTCTTTCAGATGTTGGGAAACTGTCGCTTTCGATATAGGCAACACTTCGTGAATGTCTCCGAAAAAACAACAGTTCTGTTTAGCTAAAAATTCGAGGATGGCCATCCTTGCAGGGTGTCCCATCGCTTTGGCAAAACGGGCAAGTTGTTCCTGCTTTGCTGTATATTCTTTGTTTTCCATCTTCATTCTTATTTGTTGTTCGCAAAATAACGAATAATAATTCATTCCTGCAATATTTTGAAAGAATATTTTGCGAAATAATAAAGGAATAGGGTTTGTTGAACTTCCAACAAACCCTATTCCTTTTCAAATTTTATTTCTTTTAATATATTCTTTTCTCTCAAAAGATATTGGTCTTGCAAATGTAATATGTTCACGGATGAAGCCCTCCGCATCCCCTTTGTTGGATAATTGCATGTTCGGCATTCGCATTGTCGTTTCTTCGCACTTGTCAGATAAGATTGTTTTGCCATTCTCCTGTGCCGTCTCCGGCGTGGGAGGCGTGAGCGTAAGCTGTATCTTGCGTTCCAATGCCGCGACCTCCGCTTTCAGGGCTTTCAACTCGTCCTCCTTTTTCCATACCCCGCCGACCGTTTCCTGCAAAATCGGAATATCCCGCTCGTAGGTTACGTTCTGCGCCTTGTATTGCTCCACGAGCTTGGGTATGCGTTCCAGCGCATTCAGGAAATTCATCGACGCTGCTTTGGTGTCGGCCATCGCTATCTGCCCGTTGTTGTAGGTGTACTTGAACGCCCCCTCCACGAAGAAACGGTTCTGTTTTACCTCCTTGCCGTCTTTCAACAGCGATTCGGTCTTTACGAGCAACGGAAATCCGTACAGCTCGCCGATGCGCACGTACTCGCCTCCCGTCGTGGCGTTTTTGGCAATCTCCTGCAAACGTGTCCCGACGTTCTTGTGGTCGGTGGCGTCCAGCCCGTCAAGCCGGATAACATTAATCTTGCTGCCCTCCTTGTCTGTCTGTACCCGCGCGAGGAACGCCTCGTAGTCGGCGGTCATCTTGACGATACAGTCGTTGTTATGCGCGAGCTTCTTGGTATAGTCCTCCAATTTCCACGAGGAGGCGCTCTTGGCCTTGTAGAACGTCTTGCGCTCGCTCTCCAACGCCGCGACTTTCTTTTCCAGACGGGCTTTGTCGAGCAAATCCGTGTTCCCTGAAAGAATAGCCATGTATTCGGAGAAATTCATTCCCGATTTCTCGTCCATCGCGCCCTCGTCTATGGTACGCGCACCCATCGCCCCGCTTTTGAGCTGCGAGATGAAGGTCTGCTTGCAGTGCAGCAGGTTGAACTTGTAGCTGTCGAGCGATTTTTCCACCGCGTAGATAATCACGTCCACCTTGTCGCCCGCGAACATCTTGGCGATCTCGTTGCCCTTGCGCACGGCACGCCCGTCGCGCTGCGCGAGGTCGGAAGGCCGCCACGGGGTGTCGAGGTGATGTACCGCCACCGCCCGTTTCTGGGCGTTTACGCCCGTTCCGAGCATGGAGGTCGAACCGAAAATGACACGTACTTTTCCCTCGTTCATCGCGTCGATGACGGCCTTGCGAGCCTTTTCGTTCTTGCACTCCTGAATGAAGCGTATCTCCGATGCGGGTATGCCGTAATCTTCCACCAGCTTGCGTTTGATTTCGCTATACACGTTCCACTGTCCCGGTTGGAACGTTCCCAAATCCGAGAAGACGAATTGCGTTCCTTTCTGCGCGTCGTATTTGTGGTAATACTCCGCAATCATTTTCGCGCAATGGCTCGCCTTGTTGTCGGGGTGGTCTTCGTACAGGTCGGGGTCGATAAGCCGCATGTCGAGAGCCATCTTGCGGGCGTAGTCCGTAGCGATCAGCATCTTGGCCTTTTCTTCGGTTTCCGAGAGCTTCTCGCGTCCGAGTATCGTGGCGTCGCCCGACTGCGCGAACTGCATCAACTTCTCGATGAACTCCTCCTGCTGCGGCGTGGGCGGGATATTGTGCAGCATCTCGTTTTTCTGCGGCCTGTCCACGCCCACGTCCTCCGCCGTGCGGTAGTCCGTGATCTCGTTGTAGAACTGCGCCAGCTCCGGCACTTTGATGAAGTAGCGGAAGCGTTCTTTCTGCACGATATTGTTCGTTACCGAAAACTCGAAGTCGGTGGTCTTCTTGGCGAAGATGGCCGCCCATGCGTCGAATGAATTGATGTTCTGGCGTTCCAGCTCCTTCGGACGCAGGTATTTGAACAGCAGGTACAGCTCCGTCAGCGAATTGGAGATCGTCGTGCCGGAAAGGAACGTCGCGCCCAAATCCTTTCCCGTGCGCTCCTGAATGGTGCGGATGGCGTAAAGCATGTTGAGAGCCTTCTGGCTGCCGTCCTGATTGCCCAGCCCCGCCACGCGGTCGTGGCGCGTGTTGAACATCAAGTTCTTGAACTGGTGGCTCTCGTCCACGAAGATATGGTCGATGCCCATCTGCTTGAAGTCCACCACGTCGTCCGTGCGCGACTTGATGGCGTGCGCAATGGTTTCGAGCTTGACGGAAAGGTTGATTTTCCGCTTCTCCAATCCCCGCAGCATCGCTTTGGAAACCTCCTTGCCCTGACTGCGCAGCACTTCGAGGTTTTCCTCCACCGTGTCCAGCTCCGCTTGCAGGATGCGCTGCTGCAATTCGGGCGACTGCGGAATCTTGCCAAACTGGTCGTGCGACATGATGATGCAATCGTAGTCGTTGTTCTTGATGTTGTTGAAGAACCGCACGCGGTTGGCGGGCGAAAAGTCGGCTTCGGAAGCATAGAGTATCTTCGCGTTCGGGTAGGCCGTGCGGTAGCACTCGGCAATCTCCGCGACGTTGGCTTTCAGGCCGATAATCATCGGCTTGTGCGCCAGCCCCAGCCGCTTCATCTCGTGCGCCGCGACGCACATGATCAGCGTCTTGCCCGTGCCGACCTCGTGGTCGCAGATGCCGCCGCCGTTCTGTTTGAGCATCCAGATGCAGTCTTTCTGGCTCTGGTACACGTCCCTGATGCCGAAGCGTCGTTCGAGGGCTTTCAGGTCGAGGTCGGGAAACGTCTGGTGCGAGCCGTCGTACTGCGGGCGGACGTAACAGTTGAACTTGCGGTTATACATGTCCGCGAGCCTTCTCTGAAACTC
>ERZ1027063.38-NODE-38-length-66684-cov-7.480857_pt1 | contig 66684 bp, 49 predicted proteins | sample MGYA00519423_ERZ1027063 | MGnify/ENA primary metagenome ERZ1027063 (study PRJEB26926, sample SAMN06164493) | human gut metagenome | biome: ENVO:00009003; feature: ENVO:2100002; material: ENVO:00002003 | host: Homo sapiens | place: USA | collected 2012 ...
AGTCTCGTGGGCTCGGAGATGTGTATAAGAGACAGGTGTACGAAAAATAATCCAAAAATTATGATTACTTTTGCAGGCAACAAAATCTCACTCCTATGTCTTTTATCAATGAGAAGGTGCAACCCGAAGGACTGACGTTCGACGATGTGCTTCTGGTGCCCGCATACTCCGAAGTGTTGCCGCGTGAGGTCAGCGTAGTGACCCGTTTTTCCCGAAACATCCAACTCAACATCCCGATCGTATCGGCCGCCATGGATACGGTGACCGAGGCGCCTCTGGCTATCGCCCTGGCCCGCGAGGGCGGTATCGGCGTAATTCACAAGAATATGTCGATTGCCGAGCAAGCGGCTCACGTGCGGAAGGTGAAGCGTGCCGAAAACGGTATGATCTACGACCCGATCACCATTTCCAAGGACGATACCGTAGGCGATGCGCTGGCATTGATGAAGGAGAACAAGATCGGCGGTATTCCCGTCGTGGCTCCGGATCAGCATTTGATCGGGATCGTGACCAACCGCGATTTGCGGTTCCAGCGCGATATGAACCGCAAGATCGACGAGGTGATGACCAAGGAGGGGCTGGTGACCACTCACAATTCCGACTTGCAGCGTGCGGCCGACATTCTGCTGCGCAACAAAATCGAGAAGTTGCCCGTAGTCGATGCCGACGGCAAGCTCGTCGGGTTGATTACCTATAAGGATATTACGAAAGTGCAGGACCATCCCAACGCCTGCAAGGATGCGAAAGGCCGTCTGCGCGTTGCGGCGGGGGTCGGCATCACGCCCGACGTGATGGATCGCGTGAAGGCGCTCGTCGATGAGGATGTCGATGCCGTCGTGCTCGATACGGCCCACGGCCATTCGGTCAATGTGAAGAATACGCTGCACAAGATCAAGGCGGTTTATCCGGATCTGGAGGTGGTCGTAGGCAATATCGCCACGGCCGAAGCCGCCGAGTTCCTGATTTCCAACGGTGCCGACGGCGTGAAGGTGGGTATCGGCCCCGGTTCGATCTGTACGACCCGCGTCATTGCGGGCGTGGGCGTACCGCAGTTGTCGGCTATTTACGGGGCTGCGTCCGTAGCCCGCAAGTACGGCATTCCGGTTATTGCCGACGGCGGTTTGCGTTATTCGGGCGATATCGTCAAGGCGCTTGCCGCAGGCGGCGACTGCGTGATGATCGGTTCGATGTTCGCCGGTACGGAGGAGGCTCCGGGCGAAACGATCATTTACAACGGCCGCAAGTTCAAGAGCTATCGCGGCATGGGGTCGTTGGACGCTATGAAAGCCGGTTCAGCCGACCGTTACTTCCAAAAGGGCGACGTGAATATCAATAAACTGGTGCCGGAAGGTATTGTGGCCCGTGTTCCTTTCAAGGGAATGCTTTCGGAAACGGTCTTCCAACTGGTCGGCGGTATTCGCGCCGGTATGGGTTACTGCGGTGCGCGGGACATCGAGGCGCTCAAGCAGGCTCAGTTCATCCGCATCACCTCGTCGGGTATGCAGGAGAGCCATCCCCACGATGTTGCCATCACGAGCGAGGCGCCGAATTACAGCAGCGAGCACTAAACTCCTGACGCACTGATGCCGAATATCCGAAGAAATCGGTTGCGAACGACCCGATACGATTGGGCGGCGGTGTTCGTTGTCCTGACGCTTTTGGCAATCTGGTGGTTTACGGGCTGTCGGCACGCATGGATGCGCCATCTGGTGTTGGCATCGGCGCTTTTCTATTTTTTCGTCGTCCGTATCGCCGTGAACCTGTACCGTATGAAAAAGGATAATTCGGAAAATGCGAGTGAAGAAAATAAAAACCAAATAGAATAGATGCAGGAAAAAATAGTCATTCTGGATTTCGGATCGCAGTACACGCAGTTGATCGCACGCCGCGTGCGTGAACTCAACGTCTATTGCGAGATCCACCCTTTCAACAAGATCCCTGAACTGGATGCTTCGGTGCGGGGCGTCATTCTTTCGGGAAGTCCCTTTTCCGTACGGGACGAAAATGCCCCGAAGCCCGATCTGACGGCGATCAAAGGTCGTCTGCCGTTGCTGGGCGTCTGCTACGGCGCACAATACCTGGCTCATTTCTACGGCGGCGAAGTGCAGTCGGCTCCCAGCCGGGAGTATGGACGTGCGATGCTTACGGTTGTCGAGCCGTCCGATCCGCTGATGCAGGGAGTTCCGTCGCCTACGCAGGTGTGGATGTCGCACGGAGATACGATTACCTCGGTTCCCGACACCTACCGGGTGATCGCCAGCACGGAGGACGTGTGTTATGCCGCCTTCCGCATCGAGGGAGAGCGGAGTTGGGGTATTCAGTTCCATCCGGAGGTGTACCATTCGACGGACGGCATTACGCTGCTTCGGAATTTCGTGGTCGGCATTTGCGGCTGCAAACAGGACTGGACGTCGGAGAGTTTCGTCGAAACGACCGTCCGGGAATTGCGTGAGAAGCTGGGCGATGACCGTGTAGTGCTCGGTCTTTCCGGTGGCGTCGATTCGTCGGTGGCTGCCGTGCTGCTGCATCGTGCGATCGGTAAGAACCTTTACTGTATCTTCGTGGATTCGGGGCTTCTGCGCAAGAACGAGTTCGACAGCGTGCTCGAATCGTACAAGGGGATGGGTTTGAATGTCAAGGGTGTCAAGGCGCACGACCGGTTCCTGGGCGACCTGGCCGGAGTGACCGATCCCGAGAAGAAGCGCAAGATCATCGGCCGCGATTTCGTGGAGGTGTTCAATGCCGAGGCCAAGCAGATCGAGAACGTAAAGTGGCTGGCGCAGGGTACGATCTATCCCGACGTGGTGGAGTCCGCTTCGGCATCGGTCAAGGGACCTGCCGCGATGATCAAGTCGCACCACAACGTCGGCGGCCTGCCCGAAGAGATGCACCTGAAAATCGTCGAGCCGCTGCGCCTGCTCTTTAAGGACGAGGTGCGCCGCGTGGGTAAGTCCCTCGGCATCGATCCGCAGTTGCTGGGGCGGCATCCGTTCCCCGGTCCGGGGCTTGCGATCCGTATTCTGGGCGATATTACCCCGGAGAAGGTGGAAATTCTGCAAAATGTGGATAAAATCTATATCGATGCCCTGCGCGAGTGGGGACTTTACGACCAGGTATGGCAGGCGGGAGCGATTCTGCTGCCCGTGAAGAGCGTTGGCGTAATGGGCGACGAGCGTACGTACGAGAGCTGCGTGGCGCTGCGTGCCGTAGCTTCGACCGATGGCATGACGGCCGACTGGGTGCACCTGCCGTACGATTTTCTGGCTGCGGTGTCCAACGATATTATCAACAAGGTGCGAGGGGTTAATCGCGTAGTGTACGACATCTCTTCCAAACCGCCCGCAACGATCGAGTGGGAGTAGGAATAGGTCGGAAATGCAAAAGACGGAAACCCTGCGGTTTCCGTCTTTTGCATTCGTAAAATGTCGGTTCTTTGGCGGGAGTTTGGCGACCCGCCTTTACTTGTGGGGGCGTTCGGAATGGGTTAAACGCAGCTTCGGTGCGGTTCGCTGTTATGCGAGCCGGTACAGTATCCCTTCGTAAGGCCGTAGTTCGGTCGGGCCTTCTTTTTCGGCTATCGGTGGGGCAGGGTAGTTATGCAGCAATGGCACGGCTTCGGTCAAATCCGTTTCCGGGTCGAACCGGGCAGCCTTCGGGCTGAAGTTCAGGGCCGCGAGGTAGTTTCGGCTTGTCCCTTCCCGCAGGTAGGCGAATACCTGCGGGTTGTCGGGGGCGACCAGCCGGAACGAGCCGTAAACCAGGTCCGGATGTTCTTTGCGCAGCGTTACGACCCGTCTGAAGAAGTTCAATACGGAATCGGGGTCGCATAGCTCCCGGGCGGCGTTTACCTCCGTGTGGTTGGGATTGACGCGAAGCCAGGGTTTTGCCGTGGAGAAACCCGCGTAGCGGCTGTCGTCCCATTGGTAGGGCGTGCGTGCGTTGTCCCGTCCGATCTCCTGCTGTTCGCGCAGGAATTGTTCCGTATCGCCGCCTTCCCGCAGGAGTTTGCGGTAGTGGTTGTGCGTGTCGATGTCATCGTACTCTTCGATGCGGGTGAATCGGATGTTGGCCATGCCCAGTTCGTCGCCGGCCAGCCAATAGGGGGTTCCCCGCATCGTGAGCAGAAACATCGTGAGCATCTTGGCCGACAGATCGCGCCACTGGGGGGAGTCGCTGCCGAAGCGCGAAACCATGCGCGGCTGGTCGTGGTTGCCCAGATAGATCGTAGGCCAGCCGTCGCCTACGGCTGCGTCCCATTCGGCGTACATGCGTTTGAGGGCGAGCAGGCTGTACGGGATACCGGTTGCGGGATCGTCCGCCTTCGTTTCGTTGCGGATGTCCGCCGCGCCGAAGTGGTAGAGCATGTCGAGCTCCTGCCGTTCGGGAGCGATGAATTTCCACCCCTCTTCGGGGGCGGTTTTCGAGCCTTCGCCGACGGTCGTACAGTCGTAGCGGGAGAATACCTCGCGGTTCATTTCGTGCAGGTAGTCGTGCAGGTGCGGTCCCAGCGAGTAATAGGGAAATACGTCCGGGTATTTGCGACGGTCGATCTCCGGAAACGACGTGTCTTTTGCGATGTAGGGAATCGAATCCAGACGGAATCCATCGACCCCCTTGTCGAGCCAGAAACGCAGAATGTCGTAGATTTCGGCCCGCACCTTGGGGTTTTGCCAGTTGAGGTCGGGCTGCTGCCGGGCGAAATAGTGCAGGTAGTAGGAGCGTGTCGGGGCGTTGTAACACCAGGCATCGCCCTTCTCGTCGAAATGGCTCTTGCGGTAGGGCGGGTGGCCCTGTTCCTCCGGCCACCAGAGGTAGTAGTCGTAGTAGGGGTTTTCCCGTGAGGTGCGGGCCTCGCGGAACCAGGGATGCTGGTCGCTGGTGTGGTTCAGCACCAGGTCGAGGAGAAGACGCATGCCCCGTGCGTGTGTTTCTTTCAGGAGCCGGTCGAAATCCTCCATCGTGCCGAAGTCGGGCATGATCTGCCGGTAATCGCTGATGTCGTAGCCGTTGTCGGCGTTGGGCGAGGCGAAGATCGGATTGAGCCACAGGGTTTCGATTCCCAGCCCGTGCAGGTAGTCGAGTTTTTCGGTGATTCCGTTCAGGTCCCCGATACCGTCGCCGTTGCTGTCCTTGAAGCTGCGGGGATAGATTTGATAGACGATCGTTTCTTTCCACCAGGCTTTTTGCAAGGCAGGGGATGGAGGAGTGAATATGGGCATATCGTTTAGGATTCTGTTATACGATTGCAAGATAAGAAAAAAGAGAAGTAGAAGGTTCTTATCGGAGGAAAAAACGACAGGGAGTCAAAGACTCCCTGTCGTTTGATTCATATTTTTATGGCAATCGGATTTTACAGGCTACCTCCCTGGCGGACGGAAAAACGAAACGAGCGGACTTTTTCAACAAGCGGTTGCAGATGTCCTTCGTGCAGATATGGGAACACCCTTCCGCGGCAATCGAGATGCGGATCTGCTCTGCCGATGGCGTGCGGAATGCTTCGATTCAGATATTTTTCGGATTTTTCAGGTGGAACAGGAGCGAAGGCAGGATTACGTCCCGCCAAAAATTCTCGGGCAGCAAGGTGCGGTATTTCCAGCGGCATGAGAAGAGTTTGCGGGTTTTCCGGCCGATACGGGTCAGGCGGTTACCTGACGGAGTGCGGTACACTCCGAAGCCGAGAATATCGTTCAGTACCCGCTGTTTGAGCTGTGGATCCGGAGCGGCAGAGAGCAGCGGTGTGAAATCCTCGTCGAGCAATTCGCCGGCCAATGCCGTGAAAATGTTATAGACCGTGTCGTAACCGGTTGCAGCGTAAAGCGTAAGGATTTTCTCGAAGTCGATTTCCGATTGCTCGCTGCGCAGGAAAAGGCCCCAATCCAGCAGATGTCGGAGGTTGATGCCTTCCGTCCCGAAATGCCGGGCCATGTGGCGCAGCAGATAGAGTGCGTTGAACATCGGGGATGGGGTGTAATAGCCCGCCGGCGCTAATCGGCTGTTCTCGGCTTCATCCACGAGAAAATCATCTATGGCACGCTCCGTCCGGCGGTGCGACGGCGTAAGCAGATGGCTGTGGTTTTCGACCATGACGCCCTTGTAATAAAAAACGGCATGTTTTTCATGGTCGAAATTGATCTTAATCCCCAGCTCTTCGATCAAACGGTTGCCCTTGTCGCAGTCGTCGAGCCACAGATCTATGTCGCCGCATTCGCGGTGCTCCGGCCGGGGGTAGTAAATGCTGAGGCCCAGCCCTTTCAAAAGGATCGTACGGACGCCGTGCGAAGCGAAGAGCGTTGTCAGTTCGTGTGCGGTACGGGTCTGTTGGGCATGGCGCTTCTCGATGGCTTCCGAACTCAGGGCCCAACGGATTTTGAGGGCTCTGGAGGGCTGTTGCTGTTCCGGGAGCCGGAGAATCGTGTCGAAGAGCAGGGCCGTAACGCCGTGTTGGGCCGCAAGGGTAAAAAGACGGTTCCATTCCTCTTCCGTCAGGCGGGGGATAGAAGGCGGTGGTACGGTCGGCTCGAGGGCTGCACGTAATAACTGAAGGAGGGTATTTGTGAGATTGTTCATTGTAAAATGGCCCGGAATGTCCGGAATATCAGTTGAATATCGCCTGCGAACGAATGATGTTGTGCGTATTCCAGATTGATACGCAGTTTATCCTGCATGATTACTTCCACATAGTAGCGATCGGGATCTTCGACTTGTGCAAGCAGTTCGTTTTCGTTGCGGTAGCGGATCGAAGCCAGGTCCGTAATGCCGGGTCGAACGTCGAGTACGTGCATCTGTTCGGGGGTATAAAGATCGACGTATTTGCGGACTTCCGGCCGGGGACCTACCAGGCTCATATCGCCGATGAATACGTTGATGAGCTGAGGCAACTCGTCGAGTTTGTATTTACGGATGTAATATCCCGAACGAGTCACGCGTGGATCGCATCCTCCGACGGTGATAAGTCCTTTTTGGTCGGAACCTACGCGCATCGAGCGGAACTTGAATAATCGAAAATCCCGGTTTCCTTTTCCTACACGTACCTGGCGGTAAAAAACCGGACCTTCGGAATCGATTTTGATCCAAATGGCGAGCATGAGGAAAAGAGGGCTCAATAACAGTAAACCCAGACTACTTGCTATGAGATCGAACGTGCGTTTCAAGCGGTGTGTTTATTTGGACAGGATTTCGGTAAAATTCGTAAGGACATAGTCGATATCTTCATCCGTCAGGCGGGTATGCAGCGGAAGAGTTACTTCGTTGCGGTACATGTCATAGGCGTTGGAGTAATCCTCGATGTCGAAGCCGAGCGCCTTGTAAGCTGTCATCATGGGCAGCGGCTTGTAGTGGACGTTGCAGGCGATGCCTCGTTCCGCCATCCGGGTAATGAAATCGTTGCGTTCGGCAACGTCCTTCCCGAGTAGCCGCACCAGGTATAAATGCCCGGACGAAGCGTGAGCGGAACCGTAGTGGTCGAGTACCTGTACGTTGAGCCTGTGCAACGCCTTGTCATAACACTCGATGATTTCTCGACGGCGCTTCAACAGCTCGGGGTAGCGCTTGAGTTGTACCAGCCCGATACCGGCCATAATGTCTGTCATGTTGCATTTGTAAGCCGGAGAAACGATGTCGTACTCCCAGGCTCCCAGTTGCGTTTTGGCCAGGGCGTCCTTACTTTGGCCATGCAGCGAAAGGAGCTGGAATTGTTTGTAAAGCCATTCGTTGTCGATGCCGGGAATATTACGCCACGTAAGGGCCCCGCCTTCGGCCGTAGTGAGGTTTTTAACGGCATGGAAGGAGAAAGAGGTGAAATCGGCGATTTCGCCGCAGACCCGGCCCGCACGTTTTGCTCCGAAAGCGTGGGCGGCATCCGCAAGAACGATGACCCGGCCGAAGGCTTTCTGCAATTCGTTCGTGGGGCGGAATAGTTGTTTGCGGCTTTCGACCGCTGCGAAAATACGGTCGTAATCGCAGACGATGCCAGCCAGATCCACCGGAATCACGACTTTCGTCTTCTCGGTGATCGCATCGGCCAGTTTGTCGTAATCCATTTCGAAAGAGCCTGGCGCCGTATCGACCAGAACGACTTTGGCTCCGACGTGGCAGGTGACGCTCGCGGTAGCCGTATAGGTATATGCCGAAGTGATAACCTCATCTCCGGGGCCGACACCCAATACACGGAGAATCATCTCCATGCAGGCTGTCGCCGAGTTCAGACAGACGGCTTTCTCCGTATGGCAATATGCTGCGATTTCCCGTTCGAACTCCTTGGTACGCGGTCCTGTGGTAATCCATCCGGATCGTAGGACTTGGCCTACTTCATTTATTTCTTCCCCGCTGATATCGGGCGGGGAAAAAGATATTTGTTTCTGTTTCATTCGGCTGTTAGGATTTGATAAATATACAGATGGTTTTCAATGACGTTGGCCAGCGAGAAATTTTGTTCTGCATATTGCCGGGCATGGTCTCCCATTTCTGCTCTCAGTTGCGGAGCGTCGATCAGGATTCGCAATTTTTCAGCCAGGGCCCGTGCATTTTTTATGGGGACGACAAATCCGTTGTAGCCATCGACGACGGCATCTTTACATCCTACGGAGTTCGTTGTAATGATGGGACGTCCTATCGCATTGGCTTCGATCAGGAATTTCGGCAATCCTTCTCTATAATAAGAAGGAAGTACGGCTATGTCGGACGTTTCCAGGATTTGTTGCATGTTCGGACAATGCCCCTTGTACACGATGTACCGGCCGTCGCATCGTCGGTCGAGTTCCTCCTTGGAAATGGCGTGAGGGTTCGATTCGATGTCTCCGCATATCAGGATTTGACATTTGTTCTCATATTCGGGACGAAGGATTTCTACGGCGTCGATCAAATCCAGGATTCCTTTCTCCCGGATGATACGCGCAGCGAATACGATTTTTATGGGATCGTTGTGTGGTTGATCTTTTTTTGCATAGGCGTCCAGGTCGATGCCCGATCCTTTAATCATAAAGGTCTGTGTTTCTCTGAGGATATTTCGGTCGATAAAAATGGATTTATCGTCTTTATTTTGGAATATTGTCGTGATATTAGACCTGTTATGGGAAAATTTGATGATCCGCATGAAAATCCGTTTGGAGAGAGAATCGAAATTTCCATCAGCAAAAAATGTACCGAGCCCATTGACTGCATTTACCACACTGCGCGTTTTAGTCAACCTGGCAGCAAGACCACCCCACAAAACGATTTTGAGATCCACGTGATGCACGATATCCGGTTTTTCCTTTTTGTACAGGCGGATTAAGAAGTACAGTGTTTTAAACTCCTCAAATATATTTGTGCCTACCCGGTTGATCGGCAGGTCGACAAACTTAAATCCCATTTGCATGATCTGGGATTTATGTCCCGTATCTTTTGCCACGATCGTCACCTCATAACCTTGTTTTAAGGCTGCAACGGCCAGGTCTTTTCGATGGGAGAGCAACGATGAATCGACGCTGAATACCAGGAAAAGTTTTTTCATGTGGGTTTTATTTTAATTCCTTGATTACTTTTGCCGGGGATCCGACCGCGATCGTCCAGTCGGGAATGTCTTTTGTTACGACGGATCCACTGCCGATGATCGCACCTTGTCCGATGGTTACGCCGGGCATGATGATACTTTGGACTCCGATCTGGCAACCTTGCTTCAGGTGGACGCCAGCATATATGAAAGGCAACTTAGTTGCCGTTTCCCCCCCCCGATAATTTTGTATATCTCTCCTATGACACAATAAAATTACATTGTTGCTGAGCACGACGTTGTCTTCGATGGTTATTAAATGCGCGTTCCCGAAATCCAGGGAAACGAAATGTCCGATATGTACATTTTTCCCGACCTTACACCCGATCCATCTCCAGAAAGTGGGGCGTATGAACTTTTTATTGAGAGGCTCTAGTATATATTCCATATAAGCATATGTGTACAGGATGCGTTTTACAAAGGTAGCCAGGATGAAGTAGATCAGTTTGAAAAACGTAATTCTTCCGTGTTTTTGGTAATCCCGCATGATGTTCATTCGGTACAGGATACGAAATGTCAGCGTTGTGCCTTTTAAAAAATCGTCCATTTTATATAGTTGTGGTATTTATGATTTATTCCAAAAGGCATTTTTTCAGTGCTTCCAGATAGCCTTTTCCATATTTTAAATCGGGCTCCACGTGATTTCCTTCACCCCATTCGTTCCAGGAGCGTAGGAAGAGGATTTTATGTTCGTCGTCCTTGTCTTTTATCAACTCGATGGCATTTCTCAGTAATTTTTCGAAAACTTGCGGGGTGCTGTTGACATAAATCGCTGCTTTTTTCCCGGCACGAGGACTTCGATCCCAATTCGAGTATATGGATGGAAATACGTTTTCCCATTTGTCTTCTTCGACTAACAGGTTTTTGTTGATTTTGGCCTGATCGTACGTTATTAGATGGTTTATTTTAAATATTCGACTCAAAATTTCATGGACAAGGAACATTTTATTTGCCAATATGTCGGCCCGCATCAATCCCTGGGAACAAACGGCGTCGAAGCCCAGCTCCAGTACACTGTTGTAACATTCCGCTGCATTGTTGACCGAAGGGATCATGCTGGTTTTATTACGGGCATTGTTCACCATGCCTACGAAATAGATACCGGGCAATCCGTTTTTGACAGCCAAATCTCTCCAAATGGCGATGAAATGAGCCATGTCCGGACAGTCGTGAGGACGAAATACCGCGAACAAAGGTTTGCCGTCCACGCATATATACCGTTTATCCTGCAAAGCGGGTAGTACTGCATGGAAATGGTCTATGTAATCCTGTTCTCCGGGATAAGTTTGTTCCAGTAACAAGGTATTTTTTTGCAATGCGAATCCTTTTTTCCAACTGCTGCTACTCCAGGAGTGGTTGGCCCAAGCCAGACAGAACGGAAAATCCGGCTTTCCGCTTTCAAGTACTTCATTGAACGGCCGTTCAAGCAAGCGACGCCCGTTTCCGAACCAATAATGCCAGTAGCAGAACCCTTCGATTCCGGCTTCCCGTGCGAGTTCGGCTTGCGCGTTCCTCACTTCGGGCAGGCGCAGGTCGTAGAAACCCAGGTCGGCGGGAATATGAGGTTGATAATGTCCTTTGAACAAGGGTTTTGCCTGAGCGACATTTGTCCATTCGGTAAAACCTTTGCCCCACCAGGCATCGTTTTCGGGAATGGGATGGAATTGTGGTAAATAAAGCGCGATAACGCGAGCTTTTTTCGTCGTCATGATATACAGTTAAAGATAACCTAAGATAATACGTAATTTCAAAATAAGATTGTAGCCTGCTTCCTGTCGGTTCAGCCCGCTGTCTTTGGGTGGAAAAAGCAGTCGGAGTCGAGAGCGGAAATTTTTTTTGTAATCGGCCAATATTGCAATGTGTTTTGAATCGATAGCAGATAATAACTCGGATTTGCCGTATGCTTCCAACAGTTCCCGGGCTACTTCGTCCGAGGTGTGACCGGCTGAATTTGTTAGCTTTTTCAGTTTGTGGCGCAGTTTCGCCAGAGAAGATAGGTGTGCTCCTTCGACATTGTTGCCGTGCTGTCTGTACAAGATGTGGGGTGTCATATCGTAATAGACATCTCCCAAGAACATACAGGTCTGGTAGATCCAGGCATCGTGGTATTTCAGAAATCTCGGAGGATGCGTGTGGAACAATTCGACCATTCGTTTGTTGAACAACAGGGTGCAGCCGGTAGCGATGTTGTAAAACAGGGATCTGCATTTCAAATTAGGAACCTGCATCGAAGTGTGCATCATTCCGTAGGGATTTAGATTTTCATCCGTTACCGTCAAGTTGGAGCAATACATCGAAGGTACCTCCTGTCGTAGTCCGGCAAGGATCGATGCTCCCGATTTCAATTTTTCCGGCAGCCATACGTCGTCCTGATCCGCAAAGGCGAAATAATCGACTCGATCGGTGTAATTATAGGCTTCCGTCAGTAGCTTTCGGAAACTGCTCACGCAACCCACATTTTCCTCCGGAAGTACGATGACGTTTTTGTATCGCTCGGCATATTCCCGGAGGATTCGGGGGGTCGAGTCGCGGGATCCGTCATCACGGACAAGCAACGTCACCTCGACCCCTTGTTGGGCGAGAATGCTGTCCAATTGTTCTCGGATGTATTTTTCACCGTTATACGACGATAACAGCACCATTACCTTGTATTGCATGGAGTCGAATCTATCTCGAATATTTGTATCTTAAATATTCAAATTTCAGCTTTCTCAATAATGCGATCGGGAACGATTTTATTCTCTGTCCGATCCGGATCGGCTTGTATGCCATTTGGAAGCCCGAAAGCGTCAAATATTTCTTGTAGTACGTTTCGAGCGGAACGAATAATTTACGATCCGTCGGATTGTAGGCGCTGAAATGGATAATTGCCGGCGATCGGTAATATTCTTGTTTATCTTGTTTGGTTTTGAAATAACGGTCCGGGAAAAGCCATCCGCTGAAGCGGTTCCATTTGGGAGGTAGCTGGTACCAACTGTTTTTGAATACATAATTCAGGGCGTCCTGATCGTGACAAAAAATTTTGCGTTCCCGTTTTGCGAATTCCAATAGTCGTGCCTCTGAATCGTGTTCACGCCAGTATTTCAAGTTGATGAGCATCAGTGCCGAACAAAAGTAGTCCTGACCGTAGGGGATGGACAGCTGCATCCGGTGCTCATCGATGCATGGAACGACGTCTTTTACTGCGGCGACGCCATACGGCTCGATGTCCAGTTCGAACAGCGGTCTGATTTTGGCCAGAACGACCATATCGACATCCAGATAGAGTATTTTATCCGTTTGCGGCAGGAGTGATGAGAGTAAAAGCCGGTAATATGCTGCGAGCGAAAGAGGCCTTTTTTTTCGGAATTTCACGCCGGCCAGCTTGGTCGTATCGACCCGATGGAAGACTATTTCCGCCTTGTAACGTTCAACCAGACGCGAGATCGCTTTCTGATTCTCGGGGGTCAGCTTTTCATGCAATAAATGCACGACGATGCGATCGTCGGGATTGTTTTCCAGCAACGAACAGAGCATTACGCAGGCATGGTGCACGTAATTGTCGTCGGTACTACAGCCGATATGCAGAGTTGGTTCCAGAGTAGATTGGGACATTCTTTTGTAATTTGCGGTTCCAGATAATTAACAGGATGATATATAGGACAATCCAGGGCTTTATAAAATAGCAGGTGAAAACTGAATGCAGCATCATAAAATAGCAAATGCCTATCAGGGCGAGCATAGGCACCGAAGGAGTGCGGTTGAATAGTCGGATTACGTATCGAAATGCCATGCCGAACAGAAAGGGAAAGAAGAATACACCCCAGATTCCGAAGTCCATGTAATGGTAAAACAAACCGGTGTAGGCGTAATTTGCCGAGGTGGCCGGAGAAACCGGTACCCAAGTATCCTGGAGATAATATACGATTTCTGAGGAGGACTCTACGTCGATGCCAGCACGCCGTAAAGCACCGCATGCTACGACATCCATACCTGCAAAAGTCGCTCGGCCGTAGCGATAGCCTCCCAGGCGTGTAAGATAGTCATCATTCAATGCGGTGTCAAAGAGTTTTAGAGGCAGGGTCGAATACGATAATATGGTTTCCGCTATGTTTGAATTCAATTGCGAGTCGGCTGTCGTTTCTGAATTTTGAAGTTCTCCGGTACGGCGAAAATTTGTCATATAGGACATTCCGATGTACATTCCTATGGCGAATAATCCGATCAAGACGATGCGTTTCAACTGCTTGGAATTTACAGATAAAATAGCTTTTCCTCTTTCCAGGCAAATGAAAACGATCAGGAAATAGAGCAGGATGACCATGAATTGCGAACGGCCTGCCGCCAGAATAGAAAAGGCAGCGGCGTAACACAATAGTATGGATAACATCAGACGATGACCTTTGAGTTGATACAGGATGATGTAAGCAATGGCCATCGATGCGAAATTAAACAGGGGAAACATCACGTAGGTATATGCCTGGCTTACCCAATAGTTTCCTTCGAAAATCAGCTCTTCACGTTCGGCGACCATTTCTGAGGCACTCTCTTGTAGTGCGGATACGATCAATGCCTTCGTGCTGTATTTGAGTGCGATTAGTGTGAAAATTATATAGACACAGATCAAAATCCTGCTGGACAGGGTTTTGTCGAATATCGTTTTGATTTGCGTCAGATCGTATGTGCTCAATTTCATTTCGGAATTTGTACCCACAATGCTCATTCCGAAGACGAAAGACAGAACGCCCAGGGTCATAATTCCATAGGTGCTGTTGCTGATCGGGAACAGGCCCAACGGCGATAGTGTCGAGGAGAAAAGGGCAAAACACCAATAGGCTACGAAAGACAGCAGGACGAACCGTGAGATTTTGTCATGGATAAAGGCTTTGATCCAGATAAGCAAAGCAAAGAATAGTATGATAAACGCAATTGACATAAGTAGTTATAGCGTATGGGTAATTACTTTAAATAAGTCCAGTCTGTCCGATTGGGATATTTGCGTGACAAGTAATTGACCGAAGTGTATTGAATCCAATATATTCCTGCGGCTACGGCATACATGACTACCCATCTTGCGAACCACAGGTAGTCGGGGTGCAACAGTCGGTTTATTACAATAATAGCGGGAATGTGCCACAGATAAATCCACATAGTGTTAGCTCCGATAAAAGAAATAACGGTTTTACCGGGTATTATTATATTTTGAAGCAACGGTTTGCCCGCCCATAAAATGACCGATACACATGCGCCATAGAGAATGAAATAGCCGTGCGGAGGATATTTATAGACAGGCGAGATGACGATGGGACCCGTAGTTTGGAGTTTATACACTAAAATTCCTGCGATTAGTGCGAAGATAGCGTAGTAAACGGTCACTCGCAATTCCTGTCTGGTCGCATTTTTGAGCCGCAGTCCCAGCATCAGCGGGATACTGTAGCCGATGACATACAGCAAATATTCCCGGTAAAATGTCGCTAAGGCGGGAATATGGATATAGTTCGAACTCTTGACGAGTATTTCCTGGATACCCAGAATCAGGAATAACACGAGAATGAATTTATGCATGTTCATTTTTGCGACGAGAGGGGAAAGTAGCGGTGCGATTATCGACATCATCAGAAAAACCCGAATGATCCATACGTAGCCGATGCTCGGTTCGTTCAATAACAGATAAGTGCCGACGATCTGATCCCAACCCCAGGGATTTTTCAATCCGACAATCCCTGCACTGATGACTGCTGCAAACAAAATGGTCAAAAACAGGTAAACCGGAATGCACAACCGTTTTACCCGCTTCCATACGTATTTCCAAAATCCCCCCCCCTCCTTTTGAATCCGGAATGAAAGTCCTGAAACGAATACCATTAGCGGGACGTCGAAGCACCGGAATTGAGTGATTCCCGACGGAGCTTCGACATGAGCCAGTATGATTAGCGAGATTCCGATGAATCGTAAAAAATCGATGTGGAGGTCTCTTTGAGGCTGCATTTTTATTGTTTTGGTAATTTCGTGTAACCACCTAGTTCAAGGAGAAATTCTTCTGTGAAGTAATTCATATATCCGCCCAAACCGGTGAATGTCATCTCTCCGAAATAGGGTTTGCCCCCGACTTCGTAGAGATCTACCCGCACCTGAGGCAACCCGGCCGATAAAATACGGGCGGCGCGAAGCATTTCATCCAGAGTTTCAGGACGGGGGACCAGGTTGGTGCATTCTTTATAGTGGTTTGTGAAAACTAGTTTTTCCGGGTGATAGTTCCAGTTCATGTCAAATAAAGACCACTCGACATCTTTGGGTGTACGATTAGTCCCAACTATTATGTATGTAGGGTTTCCATCGAAACACAAAATTTTATAGTCGATCAGGGAAGTTGAGGCGATTGGCTGTTTGGTTACATCCAACAGTTCTTCAGCGATAATACAAGGAGGAATGGATAGGTAATGGAGTTCGGCCGATTTGATTCCATAAGGTTGTTTTAACCATTGATTCAATATTTTACGAATAACGGGAATATCGAGTTCTTTTTTATTGGGAACGATCAGAGTTGTGCCCGAGGCGTTATTGGTTTTGAGAACGAAAGATTCGGGCAGTTTTGAAAAATCGATTTCGTCGGCAGTTTCCCACACGCCGTATAATGGGACGAGTAAGTCTCCCAGTCCGCATTTGCGGACATATTCCCGAACCCGGTATTTGTCGGCAAGTTCGCTCCAGCGAGTCGTGTCGGTGTTGAATTTCATCCAGTTGATTTTTTCATTTAAATCTCGCGGATGTTCCAGGTCGAGTTTGCGGCCGCAACTGTGGCTGTGGAGTATTTTTGCATATTTACGTGGATTGTATCGTTGCAGGTATCGATAGTAAATACGGCGCACTGCATAGTAGGGGAATAATGTAATTCGTTGCAGGTTTTTCATCTTTGTGTTGATTTTTTAGAATTCGAATGATAATTTCCTTGTAGATTTTTATCTTCGTGTTAATTTCTTTAGAACTCGGTTGACGATTTCCTTTTCATCGGGACATAATCCGAAAAAATAAATCGTAGCAAAATAGATTCCGGATATTACGACGGTGCGTATACCGAATGAGAAGATCGAAAACGGAATGTGTCGTGTGGCGAAATAGAGTCCGACGAGTACGATCAGCGGAATCGACTGCATTTTGAAGACGACCTGTACGAAATGCCGAATGGACAGTCCTGCTGTGTGCTTGAGGAAGAACAACCGGGAGATGCAGCAAATGAATTCGATGACGATGTAGGAGATCATCGCCAATTGGTAATTTACTCCCAATAGCATCAGTACGATCACGATCGGCAATGTGATGAGTTTAATCGTATTCACGATCAGGGAGTAGGCCTTGATGTTACCTACGGCCTGATTGGCCGAGGCCAAGCCGATTGTCAACTGGTCAACCAATGCCGTCAGCAAAATCAACTGGCACAGATATACTGTTCCCTGCGGATATTCGTTCAGCCATAATTTGAGTACCTGAGCCATTTCCATCACCAGCGGTATGACCAGCAAAGCAAGCAGTAAAAAACCGAATTTACTGGCTATTTCAGAGAGACGCAGCACACGCTGTCTGTTCTCGGCTCCTTCCGCCTTGACGATTTGTGGGTTCATGGCGTTCAGCAGCGATTGGGAGATGAAACTTACGGCGCCGTTGACTTGCAGGGCGATGCCGTAGGCGGCGTTGATTGTCGCTCCCATGAACTTATTCAGTACGATAGCAATTCCTTGGGTGCGTCCGATAATGCAGCCGGTGCTGTAAAGTGTCCAGCCGGCGAAGGAGGAGAGGGAATAGATGTATTGCTTATCGAAGTGTTTCAGTTTCGGAGTCGAACACTCTTCGTATTTGATGTAATCGTAAATGGAAAAAGCCAGCAGGTCGAATAAGGGCACACAGCTCATTAATGCCGCGTAAAAAATCAGTCGATCCGCATCCGACCGGGCGATTGCTACGGCGATGATGACTTTCAATACACCGTTGATGACATCGATCGCCGAGATGTACACGATGTTTTCGTGTGAAATCAGCAATGCCCGAAACGGTGCTGCCATGAATGCGCAGCATAGCATGAGAATCGTGAACTGGTAAACGATCTTCGCCGCGCCGATGCGACCCGGCGCGATGTTCAGGAATCCGTCGAAAAGAAAGAGTCCTGCGATTTCTAGGGCCGCAATGAGCAGCAGGCTCAGAATAGCATGCAGAATCAAACTGTTGTTGAAGATCTGTTTTTGTTTTTCCGTCTCTCCTTTTGCCTGGTGGAATGACATATATCGTTGTGTGGTAATGACCAGGGCATTCGTCAGGAACGACAACATGGCGACCACACCGGCGATCAAGGTGTAAATGCCGTAATCGTCTGCTCCCAAAGACTTCAGGATCAAACGAGTTGCATACAGAGCAAGCAGCACATTGATGACTGTCCGTATATATTGTGCTCCGGTATTTACAATGACGCGATTAGAAGGAGTCATCCGATTATTTGAAAATTAACTTTACGTTCCTGATGATCGTTTTCATTGAGACATCGAATCCGACGATCACCGCAAAAACTACAATGGCATACCCCAAAAGACAAACGTACGATAGGGGAAAGTCGTGCCACCCGTTTACTTTGGCGAATATCGCCCGAATGATTGGACTCATCGACAAGTTGGAGGAATGGCAGATATATACCACCAGTGTCGATGCCGCGATCGTATTGATTGCAACGCTGTTCTTCATTTTTGTCAAAGCGAAGATCAGGAAAAATGCAATGGATGAAATCAGTACCAGCGGATTGTTGTAACCGAACCATTTCAGGGCGATGCGAGTCGAGTCCACGTATTTCGAGAGGGTGATGAATCCGAGGAATAACATCACCGAAGAGAGGATATAGACCAGACACAGCCATTTTCGCTTCAGACAAGCGGCGTGCTGTTCGAAATTTCGATGCAGAAAGCGTCCGATGTAATAGAGCATAATGAAATTCATTATGTTATATCCGGTTTTATTGACCCGATCGTTGAGGCAATAGCCGATTCCGACGTTGACGATTAATAGTAGGATGATATACAGTCTGAATGTTTTAGAGTCGATGTTTTCGATGCTTTTGTTCAACATGGGAGACAGTAGGATCAGGACGATGTATTCCATCAGGAACCACCAGTTACCCGGATACATTCTTTCCAACAGGGTCAGAAAGCTGAACCCTTCGGAATTGAACGGAGGAATCGCTAGGGAGATAAAATAGCACAGGGCCCCGTAAAAGAGGCAGGCTCCTACGATTTTTTTGATCGGCTTCCATGAAAGTTTTATCCCGAAATATCCGGAGATCAGAACATAGCAGTTTACTCCGATGATAAAGAATGAATTCAGGAAAACAGACGTGTAATCTTGTTTCGTGTCGCCAAGTGGAACGTGATATCCGCAGTTGTCAAGAATGAAAACGATCCAGTGGTGGCATATAATGAACAGCATGCAGACGATCCGAAGCAGTTCGAGATTCGAGTTTCGTTTTTTGGGAAAAAGAACGGATGAAGGTTGCATGTTGTCCGGTTTATACGGTCTTGAATTTAGAGACGGCGCTGTCATACAAGAATTGAATTACATAGGTACTTAAAATAGCGAGGGGGAACATTAGCAGATATGCCGTATATATTGTGACTTGTAGGTAGAAACAGGAATATATAACCATAACGAATTGGTATATTTGCCGGTGGAAGAGATATAACGCCAGCGACAAATAAGCCAGGATTTGAATTATTTTGTGCAGTCGGGTAATTTTTGCCAATTGGGTGGAGAGACAGAGCAGGAAAATAATGCCAACGACCGAGTAAGTTATTTTGACAGAGAACTGTGCCCCCCCCCAGCCGGAAGGAATTAATTCGGTCAAACAGATCCAGATAGTCAGGCTGATCAGTAGTACGCAAATGTGTCCGTTAAATCTTTTTATGAGTCGAGGCGTGCAATGTAATCCCAGAACATACATTAAATAATAGAGAAACACACTGCGATCGATCGTTGCGACTTGCCCCCAAAGTAGCATGAGTAGAAGCAGAACCGCTGCATGTAGAATCGTGGTTTTCGGATTTTTACCGTATTGTATAAAAGGTGTGACCACATAAAAGAACATCAGCATGCTCATGAACCATAAGGTGCCAGGTTGCGGGGGCGAGAAAGTTGTAAGTCCGCATAGGGTCAGGATAAATTGAGGGTAGCTGCTAAACCAGGATTTGGCCGTGAAAAAACCTCCGATTAACAGTGTAACTGCCGAAAGAAAATATAAGACGTAAAAACGGGAAAATCGTTTCCTGTAAAAAATGAGGACATCGGCTCTGTTGTTGAATGGATATTTCCGGAGGAAATACCCCGAGATGAACATAAAGCAGGAAAGTACCGTAACGGTGACAGGCTCCCCGATCCCGGTAGTCAGAGCTGCAGGCGCTTGATTTGGGATGTAATTCATTAAGTGCCATATACCCACAATCCAGAGTGTGCAGATGACACGCGCTATGTCGAATGAGAGATCGCGGGGTTTACTTGACGTCTTCATGGTTAAGTGACTCTTCAAGAGACCAGTCAACGAATTGTTTGATCCCTTCCGCCAGAGAAACCTGCGGCCGATAGCCGAAATCGCGTTCGAGTTTTGTCGTGTCGGCGTAGGTCGTGTATACATCTCCCTGTTGCATGGGCATCATTTGCAGTTGGGCGTTCTTGCCGAGGGCCTGTTCGAGCGTATGGATGAAATCCATCAGTTGAACGGGATGTCCGCATCCGATGTTATAGACTTCGGCCGGAATAGGACGGTCTTGTGTCGGGGCCGGGGCTTTGCCGATGACGCGGACCATCCCTTCGATGATGTCGTCGATATAGGTGAAGTCGCGTGAAAGATTGCCGTGATTGAATACTTTGATCGGTCGCCCCTCCCGGATGGCTCCGGCGAATAGCATGGGGGCCATATCGGGACGTCCCCAGGGGCCATATACCGTGAAAAACCGTAAACCGGTGGTCGGAATTCCGTACAATCCGGAATAGACGTGCGCCATCAGTTCGTTCGATTTTTTCGTGGCAGCATAGAGGGATACGGGGTTATCTACCCGGTCTTCCTCCGAAAAGGGTGTTTTCGTATTGCCGCCGTAAACCGAACTCGAGGAGGCGTAAACGAAATGCCGGACCGGATTGTGTCGCACGCACTCGAGCAGGTTGAGGAATCCCACGATGTTGCTGTCGATGTAGGCATAGGGGTTTTCGATCGAATAGCGTACGCCGGCCTGTGCCGCCAGATTGACGACGGCATCGAATTTTTCAGTTCCGAACAGGTTTTGCAGGGCCTGTCGGTCTTCGAGGTGCATTTGGATGAACCTGTAAGCGGGATAACGATCGCTTTGTACCGGTTGTTCTTGCGCAACGAGATTCCGGTGAATGCCTGCCGTTTCGAGCCGGGCGTATTTGAGCTGGACATCGTAATAGTCGTTGATAGAATCTATGCCGACGACCTGATTGTCCGCTTCGAGCAATCGTTTGGATAGGTGGTAGCCGATGAATCCGGCAGAACCGGTCACTAATATTTTCATATGTTTTTCGTATTTTTTATCGACCTTACGATTTTCAGTTTTAGGCTGTATGTTCAAAAATCGACCTTCTATATTTTACGGTACAGGAGGCCGAAATTTCGAAAAACGGATTGTGACTTCTCGTCGTTCGAAAGCTATTTGCCGATCGCCGCGTACTCGAATCCTTCGGCAATCACTTCGTCCTTGCTGTAAATGTTGCGCCCGTCCACCAATACCGGTTGTTTCATAACCCGTTTGATGACCGACCAGGAGGGAATTCGGAACTCCTTCCATTCGGTCAATACCGCCAGAGCGTCGGCGTCGATCACCACATCGTACATATCTTTGCAATAGACGACCCGGTCCTCGATTCGGCGGCGGCATTCGTCCATCGCTACCGGGTCATATACCTTCACGGAGGCTCCCGCTTCGAGCAGCTTTTCGATAACGACCAGAGCCGGTGCTTCGCGCATATCATCCGTTTCGGGCTTGAAGGCCAGGCCCCACAAGGCGATCGTCTTGCCCCGGAGTGTTCCGAGCTTATCTTGCAGTTTCTTGACTACGATCTCTTTCTGTCGTTCGTTGACCGCTTCGACCGCTTCGATCACTCCCATCGTATAGCCGTATTCGCGGGCGGTACGGGCCAGGGCCTTGACATCTTTCGGGAAGCAGGAGCCGCCGTATCCGCAGCCCGGATAGAGGAATTTCGAACCGATGCGGGTGTCTGCGCCGATACCTTTCCGTACCATATCGACATTCGCTCCTACCAGATCGCACAGGTTGGCGATGTCGTTCATGAAGGAGATGCGTGTAGCCAGCATGGCATTGGCCGCGTATTTGGTCATCTCGGCCGAGGGAATGTCCATGAAGTAGAGCCGGTAGTTGTTCATTTGGAACGGACGGTAAAGCCGTTCCATGACCTTTTTTGCCCGGTCGCTCTCTACGCCGACGACCACACGATCGGGCGACATGAAGTCCTTGATCGCTGCGCCTTCCTTGAGAAATTCGGGGTTCGAAGCCACTTCGAAGTCGATTTGCTCGTCGCGTTTGGTCAGCTCTTCCTCGATGACGGCCTTGACTTTTTTGGCCGTACCTACCGGTACGGTGGACTTGGTGACCAGAATCGTGTATTTTTTGATGTTCCGGCCGAATGTCCGAGCTACTTCGAGTACGTATTGCAGGTCGGCCGAACCGTCTTCGTCCGGCGGCGTGCCTACGGCCGAGAAAACGACTTCGACGTTGTCGAGGCAGGTGGTCAGGTCCGTGGTGAAATGGAGACGGCCCGCTTCGACGTTCCGTTTTACCAGGTCGTCCAGTCCCGGTTCATAGATAGGGATTTCACCGTTTAACAAGCACTTGATTTTTTCCGGGTTGATGTCCACGCAGGTAACATCGATTCCCATTTCGGCAAAACAGGCTCCCGATACGAGACCCACGTAGCCTGTGCCGACGATTGCTATATTCATTGATTTTGTTTTTTAGATTTATTGATGTTTGCAAAAGGGGGGTGTCTTGTGTGACAGAATTATGCACTGCCGGACTTACTACCGGTTTTTATACATGGATTCGTAGTATTTCTCGTATTCGCCCGAGGTGATATGGTCCATCCACTCCTGGTTTTCGAGGTACCAGCGCACGGTTTTTTCGATGCCCTCCTCGAATTGCAGCGAGGGTTCCCAGCCCAGCTCGTTTTTCAGTTTGCGCGAATCGATGGCATACCGTAGGTCGTGCCCCGCACGGTCGGTGACGTAGGTGATGAGCTTCTCGCTCTCGCCTTCGGGGTTGCCCAGCAGCCGATCGACGGTGCGGACGATGACTTTAATCAGGTCGATGTTCTTCCATTCGTTGAATCCGCCGATATTGTAGGTTTCGGCGATGCGGCCTTTGTGGAAGATCAGGTCGATGGCGCGGGCGTGGTCTTCGACGTAGAGCCAGTCGCGGACATTCTCGCCCTTGCCATAGACAGGCAGCGGCCGGCCGTGGCGGATGTTGTTGATGAACAGCGGGATCAGCTTTTCGGGAAATTGATAGGGCCCGTAGTTGTTCGAGCAGTTGGTTACGATCGTCGGCAGACCGTAGGTGTCGTGGTAGGCCCGCACGAAATGGTCGGACGAGGCTTTGGCCGCCGAATAGGGGGAGTGGGGATCGTAGCGGGTTTCCTCTGTGAAGAGCGTGCCGTCGAATTGCAGCGCACCATATACTTCGTCGGTCGAAATATGATAGAAGCGTTTCCCCTCCCAGTTGCCGTTCCATTGTTCCTTGGCTGCCTGCAACAGGCTGAGCGTACCCATGACGTTGGTGCGGGCGAAGGTGAACGGATCCTTGATCGAACGATCGACGTGGCTTTCGGCGGCCAGGTGGATCACTCCGTCGATATCGTACTTGCGGAACACCTCGCGGATGGTGTCGTAGTCGCAGATGTCGGCCTTGACGAAGGTGTAGTTCGGAGCATTTTCGATGTCTCGCAGGTTGGCCAGATTGCCGGCATAGGTCAGTTTATCGAGATTGACGATCCGATAGTCGGGATATTTGTTTACGAAGAGCCGCACCACATGCGAGCCGATGAACCCGGCGCCGCCGGTAATGAGGATGTTGCGTTTCATGTATTTGCTTTTTCTGTTTTTATTTCTCGTTGTTCGGGATGATCCCGGCGGTTCGCTTCGGCTTACCGGAGGGTTGCCATACAGCGTACGAGCGAATCCCGCCAGTGGGGGATGTCGATTCCGAATGTCGTTTTGATTTTGGTCTTGTCGAGTACCGAATAATTCGGTCGTTGCACCTTGGACGGAAATTCCGCAGAGTGGCAGGAACGGATCTTACAGGAGGTATGGCCTGCCAGCGCGGCGATTTCATGGGCGAAATCGTACCAGGAGCAGACTCCTTCGTTCGAGAAGTGGTAGAAGCCCTCCCGTCCGGCGTAGTCCCCGGATTCGATGCGGTCGAAAATCACGCGGGCCAGATCTGCGGCATAAGTGGGCGTCCCCACCTGGTCGAAAACCACTTGCAGCGCCGGTTTGTCGGCCGTGAGTTGTAACATGGTTTTCAGGAAATTCTTACCATAGGGTGAGTAGAGCCAGGCGGTGCGGAAAACCAAGTATTTGCAACCTGAAGCGATGATAGCCTCTTCTCCTGCGAGTTTGGTTTTTCCGTACACGCCCAGCGGTGCGGTGGGATCCTCCTCCCGGAACGGAGTGTTTCCCACGCCGCCGAACACGTAGTCGGTCGAGATGTGAAACAGCGTGGCGTCGCACGCTTTGGCGGCTTTGGCCAGGTTCCGCACGGCTTCGCGGTTGATCCGGTCGGCCGTTTCGACCTCTTCTTCCGCCTTATCTACATTGGTGTAGGCGGCACAATTGACGATCGCGTTGATCCGCTCGTTTTCGACGAACCGTCGTACGGCGTTCGCATCGGTGATGTCCAGGTCGGCGACGTCGGTAAAGAAATAGCGGTGCCGCGAAGCTGCGCCGAGCGTGCGCATTTCGCGGCCCAACTGTCCGTCGGCACCGGTTACGAGTATGTTATGCATAGTAGTCGATTCCATAGTCGAAAAGTTCGTCGGCATCTTTGAGGCGGGGATGTGCCCGGTCTTTGGGCGAGAGGATCGCCTCTTCTGCGGGGAGTTGCCAGTCGATCCCCAGGTCGGGGTCGTTCCAGGCGATCGCTCCTTCGGACTGGGGCGCGTAGAAGTTGTCGCATTTGTATTGGAAGACGGCCTCATCGCTCAATACGGAAAAACCGTGTGCGAATCCGCGCGGTACGAAGAGCTGGCGGTGATTCTCGGCGGTTAGCTCGACGGCGACGTGTTTGCCGAACGTGGGCGATCCGCGCCGTATATCGACGGCGACGTCCAGAACCCGACCCTGAACGACCCGTACCAGTTTGGATTGGGCTGCGGCCCCCTTTTGGAAATGGAGCCCGCGCAGCACGCCCCGGCGGGATTTGGATTCGTTGTCCTGCACGAAGCGTACGGGCCGGACGGCCTGGTCGAACTGTTGTTGGGAGTAGCTTTCGAAGAAATAGCCGCGGTCGTCGCCGAAGACCTGCGGCTCGATAATAACCACGTCCTTGATCGCGGTGGCAATGACTTTCATTATTTTTGTTCGCGTTTTAATTCGTCGATTACTTTGAGCAGATATTGTCCGTATTGGTTTTTAATCATCGGCTGTGCCAGCGCCCGCATCTTCTCCTCCGAGATCCAGCCCATGCGGTAGGCGATGCCTTCCAGACAGGCGATCTTCAGCCCCTGGCGTTTTTCGATCACCTCGACGAAAATCGAGGCCTGGGCCAGCGAGTCGTGCGTGCCCGTGTCGAGCCACGCGAAGCCGCGTCCGAGGGTCTGGACTTTCAGTTGGCTGTCTTGCAGAAAGACTTGGTTTACAGTCGTGATTTCCAGTTCGCCCCGGGCCGAAGGTTTGATCTTTTTAGCCACATCGACCACTTTGTTGGGATAGAAGTAGAGTCCCACTACGGCATAGTTGGATTTGGGATTGGCCGGCTTTTCCTCGATCGAAAGGCAGTTGCCGTTTCCGTCGAATTCCGCCACGCCGTAACGCTCCGGATCATCGACCCAGTAGCCGAATACGGTGGCCTTGTTCTCCTCTTCGGCCGTGCGGACCGCTTCCCGGAGCATCGTCGAGAAACCCGAGCCGTGGAAGATGTTGTCGCCCAGAACCAGACAGGCGGAATCGCTGCCGATGAACTTCTCGCCGATCAGGAACGCCTGGGCCAGTCCGTCGGGCGAAGGCTGTTCGGCATATTCGAACCGTACGCCGTAATCCGATCCGTCGCCCAGCAGACGCCGGAAAGCCGGAAGGTCGGCCGGCGTGGAGATGATGAGAATATCGCGTATTCCGGCCAGCATCAGGACGGAGATGGGGTAGTAAACCATCGGTTTGTCGTAGATCGGGAGCAGTTGTTTGCTAACACCCTTGGTGATCGGGTATAAACGGGTGCCGGAGCCTCCGGCCAGTACGATTCCTTTCATGGTTATTGAGGATAGTGATGATTTATGTTTTATGCGGGCTGCACTTTGTCGAAGCGTTCGAATTCGGAGTTTTTCGATTTGAATTCCGGGACGATCTTTTTCATCAGGCAGACCGTATCCGGGACGTTTACCATTCTTGCGAATTGCTCGAGCTGCCCGGTCGCAGCGCAGGCTTCGGCGTAGTCGTATTCGCGCACTTTGGCGATACGTATCCGGTCGTGTGTCGTGGGGATCGTATTTTCGGTGTTCGAGAGTACCTCCTCGTACAGTTTTTCACCCGGACGCAGTCCCGTGTATTCGATCTTGATCTCTTCGCCGGGTTCGTATCCGGCCAGTTCGATCATACGTTTGGCCAGTTCGGCGATTTTCACCGATTTACCCATATCGAAAACGCAGATCTGATTGCCTGTGGAGATCGTTGCGGCTTCCATGACCAGCTGGCAGGCCTCGGGAATGGTCATGAAGAAGCGGGTGATGTCCGGATGGGTGACCGTCACCGGTCCGCCTTTGGCGATCTGTTCGCGGAAACGCGGGATTACCGAGCCGTTCGAGCCGAGGACGTTTCCGAAACGGGTGGTTACGAACTTCGTGGCCCCCTCGATCGTTCCCTGCTCGATGGCCAGCCCGAGCGACTGTACGTAAATTTCGGCCAGGCGTTTGGTACAGCCCATGATATTGGTGGGATTCACGGCCTTGTCGGTCGAGATCATCACCATCTTTTCGACGTTGTACTCCAGGCATTTCAGAGCGACGTTGCGTGTGCCGATGACATTGACCAGCACTGCTTCGCAGGGATTTTCCTCCATCAGGGGGACGTGTTTGTAAGCGGCGGCGTGAAATACGACTTGGGGATGGAACGTGCGGAAAGCGAAATCCAACCGATTGGGCAGCCGGATGTCTCCGATCACGGGGACGAATTCCAGCTTCGGGAAGCGCTCTTCGAGTTCGAGCCGCAGGTTGTGCATCGGAGTTTCGGCATTGTCGAACAGGATCAGTTTTTTGATCCCGAACGATGCCAGTTGGCGGCACAGCTCCGAGCCGATCGAACCGGCAGCGCCCGTGACCATAACGGTTTTCTCTCGGAAATTGGCCCGGATTTCGTCCAGTGAAATCTTGATTTCGGGGCGCCCCAGCAGATCTTCGATCTTGATTTCGCGGATCGACTGCCGCATGATCTTGCCGTCGATGACCTCGTCGATCGGCGGTGCGATCAGGATTTTCAGATTGCTTTCGACGCAGTAGCGGATCAGGCGCTCCTGCTCGGTCTGTGCCTCTTCGTTGGTCGGGAACAGCACGGCATCGATGTCGTACCGTTGCCGGAGGTATCGAATGCTGTATTCATTTTCGAAATAATAGACCGGACACTCCGCGATGGTGTGGTTTTTCATTCTCCGGCCGAAAGTCAGGAACCCTACGACCTTGTAATGCGGAGAACTCTGCAAGCGGGTGACCAGCGATACCGATTTTTCGCTTAATCCGTAAACCAACACCAACTGGCGCTGTTTGCGGGATTTCAGGTTGTTTTTGACCAGGTCGTACACGATAATCATCGCTACCCGGATCAGGATCAGGCCGCAAAGGGTCAGCAGCAGATCGAACAGCAGCAGAGCCTGCATATGTATACCGAACAGCGGTGTAGGCGGGTAGAGCAGAATGGTCAGCCCCAACAGGAGCTCCTTGCCGATGACCGCCACGACGAATTTTGCGATTTCCCGCAGCGTGGAGTGGCGGATGACCGACCGATAGGTCTTGAGCAGGAAAAAGGTGATGAACGAATATACGACCGCGCAGCCAATCCATAACAGGGCGAATTTCGAAATGTTGGAGAGGGGAGGAAGCAGCAATCTCACCAACACCAGTGCGCATAGCGAAGCTACCCCCGATACGACCAGGTCGATGGCAAGGATCAATCTGGAGTTCAGATAGCGTTCCAAGTGCAATTTTTCTATCAGACGGTACATGGTTCGTTAGAATAAATATTTTGCAAAGGACTGATTGTTCGTCAGCTCTTGTCGTGTATGTTGTAATCTGTCGATTTTCGAAGCGGGCCGTATTCGGAACGGAACAGGGCGTCGGGTTTAAGACCCGCAGGACCGCTGTCCCGTTTTCCGACAATTACCGTGCAACTTTCATTGTTCGAGGCGCGAAGGTCAATTTTCGGGTATTTTTCCAGGAAACGTCCCGGGATGTAGGTCGTCGCTACGGCGATGATGCCTTCCAGAGCGACGACCAGGCGGCGGTTGCCCCGGATCCGCTTGATGTACCCCTCGGCTCCCTTGAACGGGCCGCCCGTGACCCGGACCTTGTCGCCGGAACGGTAGTCGATCGCTTCGTCGCTGAAATATTCCAGGTCGGAAGTGTCGGCGGAAGTGATCTGCATGAACAGTTCCATTTCCCGGTCCGGAATGACTGCCGGTTTTTTCGTTTCCCGGTCGAAGTAGGCCATGAACGGACAACTCGCTTTCATCCGGTCCTGCAATTCGAGCAGATAGTGTTCGCTTTGGCGGATGAACATCAGGGACGAAACGGCCGGTTTGCGTTTCCGTATCTTTTTGTCCCCGGCGACCGTGTCTTCGCGGAGCAGAGGAATATAACTCCGCACTCCTTCCTGCGAGAGCTGTTTTTCGAGTTCGAATACCCGGTTATAAAATACTTTCAGTGCATACCAGCACTCTTCGCCGTTTTTGTCTGACATAATTTGGAGGCGGTGTTAGGTCCCGCCGAATGTCCCGAAATAGTAATTGCATCGCTCCGGGTGCGCCCTTCGTCTGTCGATCTTGTTTGCAGGTCCGATTCCTTTTCTCCTGCGGCCGTAGGCAGGTGCGCCGGTTTTGCCGAATCCGACCGTAAAACTCTCTTGCAGATCTTTCGGGGTCGGAAGAGGATTCAGTGGCGTATCGATTCGCTGCCCTGTGTCTGTTTTCTCGGAGGAGCGGTGTGCTAAAAGTATGTACCGTATTTGTGAAAAGGGCATACTCCACAATCCCCCGCGGCTTTTGTGTGATTTCCACCGCGCAGCAACTAAAGGTTGGCCGCAGAACGAATCGTGTGCGATTCTGTTTTTGGCACCCGGGATCTCTGTTTCTGACCCAGAAACGACACCGAACCTCTGGAAACAGAAGCCTGCCTTGCCTGGCAGGTCATTTCCGGTTACAAAAGTAGAGTTTATTCGCGTAATAACCAAACAAAAAAGCGCAATTTTTCCCCCCCCCGGAAAAAAGTCTATATTTCAAGCTTTTACGACTGAAAAACGCATTTGTTGTGTCTTAATATGCAGTCCAATGGGTTTTTTGTTCTATTGGCTTCTGCCTCCGCTATTTCGCCTGACAAGCCTGGTTTTGGAACGGTCTGTGTAATTATCCGATCTGGTTTGTTGAGGTTATCCCTCTGTTTTTCGGTTGAATAGCCTGCGTTTGTATTGGAAACCCTATTTCCCGATTTTATCGGAAGGTAGCGAAAGTATCTTCGAATAGAGGATCCGGGCGCAGGCAATCCGCTATGGCCGGGAGATGAATGACAACGATCGGATTTGATTTTTTTCCGTTGGCGTGCGTGGGCTTTTTGCACCGGTTGAGAAGATAACTTTACGTCGTTGTTCGAATAAAAAAATAGGGTCGGAGTAAACTCAATCCTGTTTTATCGTTTTCCCGGTCCATCCGGGTATCTTTTGTTCTGCGGAGAGAAGGGGATTGACTTCGTGTTACCACGTGCCGCTCGTCCTTCCCATAATGGAAGAGTCCCTGCAAAGTCGATGAATAAACGGAATCCGCTCTTTACACGGATACTTTTTCACTTTTCCGGAGTGCGGGAACTCGCTTGCAGACGCTCTGGAAAAATAAAAAGGTTACGCATCTGTCGTAACCTTTTTTATTTGTAAAATCTTAATTTGCGGAGAGTGGGGGATTCGAACCCCCGGTACAGTAATCCCGTACGTCAGTTTAGCAAACTGGTGGTTTCAGCCACTCACCCAACTCTCCAAACCTGCTTATACCCCATAAGCGGGAACAAAAGTAAGGCAAAAATGCCAAAATACCAAATATTGCGGGCAAGAATTTTTTTAGATGAGTAGAATCGGAGTGATCTCAAAAATAAATAAAAACCAAGAGGGTGTAGCAAACAGTTCTAACCAATGACAGTACCGCCTTTCGGGGTTCCAGTTTTTACCAATGACAGATGGCTCAGCATCCAGTCTTAACCGATACATTTGTGCTCCCTCTTGGAGACCTATCTTATACGACTTCTACGTTCGGGGTTTTTCATTAAATAATAAATCTTGTTAAAGCCGAACTTTCGCACGATCATCACTCGGTGAGGCAGAATCGGTTCTAATAATGTCCGTTGTAAATGCGGCGGCTTGGTCTCGGACCGACAAAAACATAATCCGAGGTTTACCGAGGTGTAAAAATCGTTTGCTGTAGTTCGAGACATATCCAATGATACTCTGCGACGAATGGGACTTATTTTAAGGAAGCCGTCTTTAACCTGTGTCCCTTGTAGCGTGTCGATCGGAAGAATCGTATATATTTTGGGCGTTTGATATTGTATTTGATACAAAATAAAACGTTGGGCGATCGGTTCCAAATCATACGGAAACTTGATCCATTCTCCGTGGTATTCCGAAATTAAGTCGGCGACAGCCACGGGTACTGTGTCGTTCCATGTCCAACGGGGGCATTGATTTTTTTGGTACGGACCTTGTTACGCAGATGACCAAACGTCTGCGCGAAATCCTTTATATCGAACGCGACAAACGGGCGTTGGATGAAATTGAGTGGTACGAGTTGAAGTCCGAAGCAGCTATGGAACTGTCGAGGGAAAGCACGACGATATTTATATGAGCCGGGCAATCGCGTTGAAAGTCTCGCAACTTATGGAACTGCTGGTCGAGCTACGAACGAATACGACTTATTCAGATGTATCTGTCATATTTACGGAAGTGACTATGTAGCTGTTTATATGTTAAAATATTAAAAGCGCGTATTTTGTCGTATTTGAGATATTTTTTGTCTTATTTGCGAAATTTAAACAGTGCAAAATTTCGTAATTTTGCCTCCGAAAACCAAGATATATATTTATGCCTCTGCACAATAAAAAAGATCACACGGACTGCGTATATTATGCGACGGATGAAAGCGCGTTGTTTCGACAATATCGTTTGTCCGATAGTACGGATATTTCGGATATAAACGAAAGTCATAGTGTGCTTCTTTATCTTGCGGAAGGTTGTCTCCAGATTACATTGGGAAATTTTACGTCGCGCACCATTGAACACGGTATGTTGGTGTTTCTGCCGAAAAATATAGGCTTCACCGGACAAACTATCGGTTCAAGTTATTTTATTGCCAGTTTTTTTGCTGGGCGATTGCCTCTTTGCAACAAATACGATTTAGTCGATCTGCAATACCAGGTGCGTCAGCGTAATGGTAGGCATCTTCCCCCCCCCTCCCGACAATTTCCGCAATTAGCAGTTTGTGAGGAACTTGTTGCTTTTTATTCTGATCTTTCCCACAATCTCGACGAAGGGCTAAACTGTCTTCATTTTCATCGGCTAAAACAAGAGGAATTGTGTATTCTTCTACGTGGTTATTATAGCCTGGAAGACCTTTATATATTATTGAAATCCGTTATTGGAAGCAGCGATAATTTTAAAGATTTTGTACTTGAAAATTATCAACATGTCAATGACGTGAGTGATTTTGCGTTGTTGGCTCATATGAGTGTACGCAATTTTCAGCGTAAATTCAAAGAAGAATTTAAGTGGCCGGTACGCGAGTGGCTCAACGAACGTCGTGCCGAACGTATCCTGCGTGATATTCGGAATACTGATAAAAGCATTGCGGAAATTGCTACAAGCTATGGTTTTGCCACTGCATCCTATTTCACGGTATTCTGCAAACAATATTTTGGTATGACACCTTCGGAATTGAGGCGGAGATCGAAACAGACAGCCACGAAATGTAGGGAGTAAAAATACAAAATGAGCGAATTCCTGTCAGCATTTCGCTTGAAGAATGATTCTGGAAGGTATGAAAAACAACTTTACAAGGTATGCGAATAAATAGATTGATGTTATTTATGTTACTGCTTGGGTATTGTCATATCGGTTACGGGCAGGAACAGGTGTTGGTCGATACCCTGAACGTTCAGGTTTATTTCCAGCAGGGGTATTCGACGCTGGACCCGTTGTTCCGAGGCAATGGGCCGCGCCTTGATACGTTCATTCGGAGGATCGCCGAGTTGAGGCAGGATCCGATATGCCGGATTCAATCGATTCGCATTGTGGCTTTCGCATCTCCCGAGGGAAATTCGGTGTTGAACAAGCGCTTGTCCGAAAAAAGGGCGATTCGGATTGCCGATTTCCTGCGTCGCTCGACGGACCTCCCTGATTCGTTGATCGAAACCGATCCTCGCGGCGTAGACTGGTGCGGGTTGATCGGATTGGTCGAAGCTTCGGATATGCCGTATCGGGAAGAAGTTTTGGATATTTTGCGCAACACTCCGGAATGGATCATAAAGGACGGGGTCGTTGTTGACGGCCGCAAACGTAGGTTGGGCATGTTGCGCGGCGGTCGTGCATGGTGGTATTTATACGAGCATTTTTTCCCGGAATTGCGCAGTTCGGACGTTCATGTCATTTGTAAGGTCGAACGTCTGCCGGTTCCGGTTGCAGCACCGCGCGATTCCGTGATTGTCGAGCATCGGGATACGGTGATTCCTGTCATGGAGAGTGCACCCATCGTTTTGCGCGACACGGTACGTTCCTGCGACTCTTCGCTTTCTGCTGGTAGACCATTCTATATGTCGCTGAAAACCAATTTGCTATACGACGTGGCGCTCGTTCCGAATATCGGTGCGGAGTTCTACGTGGGGCGCGGATGGTCGATCGGCGGTAATTGGATGTATGCGTGGTGGAAGAGCGACAAGCGCCATAATTATTGGCGGATGTATGGCGGAGAGTTGGACATCCGGAAATATTTCGGGCGTCGTGCGTCCGAGAAACCGCTTACGGGGCATCACTTGGGGCTTTACGGACAGATCTTTACATACGATTTCGAAACGGGCGGCCGGGGATACATGGGCGGCAAACCGGGCGGAACGCTTTGGGACAGGATGAATTATGCCGTAGGCTTGGAGTACGGCTATTCATTACCTGTCGGTCGCCGTTTGAACCTCGATTTTACCGTCGGAGTAGGTTATTGGGGTGGGGAATATCAGAAATACCTTCCTGAAGATGGACACTATGTCTGGACCGAAACCAGGCAGCGTCACTGGTTCGGACCGACGAAAGCGGAAATATCGTTGGTGTGGCTTCTCGGTCGCGGGAACTATAATGCAAAGAAAGGAGGTAAACGATGAAAATGAAGAAGATGAAAAAGCGTTTCTGTACGATATCCGCCGCCGTTCTTGCAGTTTTGACATCCTGCGAGCATAAGGAACTTTGTTACGATCATACGCCCTCGGTCGCTGTGAATGTGATTTTCGACTGGCGGAATGCATCGGATGCGACGCCCCGATCGATGTCCTGCTATTTGTTTCCGACCGATGGAGGGAAGGTGTTGCGTTATGAATTTACGGACCGGAACGGCGGAATGATCCGGGTCCCTGCCGGGCGTTACGACGCCTTGTGTTTGAACAGTGACACGGAAACCATCAATTACCGGAATACGGATAGGGAGAAAAGTTTCGAGGTGACGACGCGAACTACGGCTTTGCTGTCGGATCTCGCCTCGTTGGGCGTACATTCGTCCGAAGCCCCTCGTGCCGGAGGTACGGAGAACGAGCGCGTGGTGCTGTCTCCGGATATGCTCTGGAGTGACCATGTAGAGAGTATTGAACTGAAGCAGACGTCTGCACCGCAGGCGGTCACGCTTTATCCGAAAGTGTCCGTTTGTAAATATACGGTCGAAATTCGCAATGCGGAGAATCTGAAATACATGTCGGGCATCAGCGGTTCGCTGTCGAGCCTGGCAGGAGGTCTGTTTGCCGGAAAATCCGAAACGACCGAGGAACTCGTTACAATCCCCTTCGAGATCACTGTATCCGCAGACAAATCTACTCTTACGGGAGGTCTGCTGACTTTCGGTCATTGTCCGTCGGTGCAGAACAGGCATCAACTGACCGTTTATGCGGTTTTGGCGGACGAGAGCAAGTGGTATTACACCTATGACGTGACGGATCAAATCCATTCGGCTCCCGATCAGCGTAATGTGCATATCGTTTTGGACGGGCTTCCGTTGCCCAAACCTATCGTCAATGGCGGTGGTTTCCAGCCTTCGGTGGATGAGTGGCAAAGTGTGGATGTCGATATCGAGATGTAAAATGCTAATGATCTTCCCGATTTTGTGGGGGGGGGAAATTTGCATAGATCAATGTTAAACCCTTTAATTAATTCACTGATGAAAAAACAATTATTTTTAGTGGTCGTGGCGGCTCTTGCCATGGCATCGTGCTCGAAGGACGAATCGACGGGCATCAACAATGGCAACGCGATCGATTTCCGTGCAGCCATGCAGACTCGTGCTTCGGAAACGACGACGGCTAACATCACGAACTTTTTCGTGACGGCACTCGACAAGAACAACGCCAACTATTTCTCCGATGCGGAGTTCACAAAGGACGGAGCTTTCTTTACTTCCGATCCGGACTATTTCTGGCCCAGCGACGGCAGTAATCTTTCGTTCTTCGCTTACTCTCCTTCGGCTGCGGACTTGGGTGCTACCGTGACGATTAATTCGACGACCAAGACGCTCGTTGATTTCGCCCCCGCAGCAGCTATCGCCGACCAGAAGGATTTCATCACCGCCACTGCTACGGGCAGCAAAACCGATGAGGCGGCAGGTGTCGCCCTGACGTTCGGGCACCGACTTTCCCAGATCGAGATCAAGGCTAAAAACACGAACGACGGTTATGTTTATAAGGTTCAGGGCGTGCGTATCGGACAGCCGGTTTCGAAGGCGACGTTCGATTTCGGAACTACCTCCTGGCAGTTGGGATCGGTAAAGACCAATTATGAAGCGACCTATGCGGGTAGCGAAAAGACGCTGACCGGTACGGCCGCATCGATTATGGCGGTGGAAGACGACAATGCGATGCTCATTCCGCAGCAGCTTACGGCCTGGACTCCCGACACGGACAAGTCCAATACCAACAAAGGTGCATATCTGGCCGTGAAGATCAATATTACGACCAAGGACGGTGCCCGTGTCTATCCTGTGGCCTCTGTCGGCGAATACGACTGGGTCGCAGTAGCTGTCGATACCGACTGGCAGCCCGGTCAGAAGTACGTTTATACGCTGGATTTCTCGGATGGTGCCGGTAAGGTCGATCCCGAAAAGCCCACGCCGGGTCCGGAAGATCCGTTCAAACCGGGCGAGGATGTATTGGGCAGTGCCATTAAATTTACGGTTACGGTAACTCCGTGGACGCCGGCTTCGGAGGATGTTACGATGTAATCGATAAATTAGGATCGGGCGGGGTTGGACCGCAAAGACTTGCCGTATGTCCGAAGGTGTAGTGTACGGCAGGCGAGGGGAGGAAGGCCTCCGGCCCTCCTCTGTCCCTTCCCGATCACTTGAGGTAGCCGCAGAGCTACCGTTCGGCTCGGCCGAAAAACGCGTGAATTATATAATGTCAATGTAAATTATGAAACAGATTCTTGCAACTTTCCCGTTACGCAATTTTCTGCGGGTATTTGCTCTGGTGGCAGTCGTGTCTGCGACCTCCTGTTCGAAAGACCCGGCAGTGGATGGAGAACTGCACGGTGATATGCTTCGTTTCGCAGTCGCCGAAGCGGACGGCTGGAATACGCAGTTGCGATGCGGTGCTGCCGGGTCGGAAGAGAAGAGCGCTGTCTCTCCGGAAAACGTCGCGGAAGTATTTTCGCTCCGGGGAGAAAACCCTGCGGACACGCTGTTCCTGCACGCCTCGGTCGCCGACGGAATCGCCGCACCGTACCCGAATGTGCAAACCGACCGATTGCAGACGCGTGCCACGCCCGTCGAAACGGGGACCTTTTACGATTCGTTCGGCGTATTGGCTTCGGTTTATACGGGGACTTGGAGCGAGGATTCCTGCCTGCCGGATTATATGTACGATGTCGAAGTGACCGAAGCATCGTCCTGGACGACCTCCTATTACTGGCCCGGTGCCGGACGCAACATCCGTTTCTTCGCTTACGCGCCCTATGGCGGCCAGGGGATCGTTCTTTCGGATAAGACGTCGGCCGGTACTCCGTCGATCACCTATACGGTCCCGACAGCCGTCGCCGACCAGCAGGATTTGCTGGTCGCTGCTACCTCCGGGATGGCCGGCAATACCGCTGCGGCGGCTCCGTTGAGTTTCGCTCACGCGCTCACTGCCGTACGCTTCACTACGGGCGACGATATGATGGCCGGGCGCATTACGAAAATCACGCTCAAGGGCGTTTACGGTTCCGGTTCGCATACGATGGGTTCCGATTCGTGGAACGGTTACGGCGCTACGACAGACTTTTCGCAGACACTTGCGGCTACTGTGGACGGGTCTGCGGACCAGGAGATCACTCCTGTCGCAGCGACCTTCATGATGTTGCCGCAGACGCTTCCGTCGGGCGCTTCGATCGAGGTCGTCTATACGGACGACCTGACTTCGACACAACGAACTTTAACCGCCTCTATCGCAGGCAGCCAATGGCCGATGGGCAGAACCGTCACTTACCGGATTTCGACGTCGAGCATCGTAATCACTCCGACTTTTACCGTGACGGCTCCGGCCGATTTTACCTATGCCGGAGGCAGCAAAAATTATTCGGTGACCAGCTATGCCGCCGTTTCCCGTCCGGGCGATGCTACGCGAACCGTTCCGGTGGCCTGGACCGCCGAATTTGTCGAGGATGACGGCAGCGGGGGCTACAACGTGATCGCCCGTCCGGAATGGCTCACAGCTTTTACCGCGAGCGGCAACGGCGGTACGTCGGCCACGTCGTTCTCGGCTACGATTGCGGCTCAAACGGGTGTCACTTCCAATCCGCATAACGAAACTTTGAAAACGGCAGCTTCTGTCAGCGGCACGTACGATCTTTCGACCTCCGGCGGCACGACCGCGATGCGTACTGCCAACTGTTATGTCGTCAATGCACCGGGCCGATACAGCCTGCCGCTGGTGTACGGCAACGCGATCGACTTCGTGAAAAATCCGACGGACGGCAAAAATACTTCGGCCTACACTTCGCAGGCCAGCGGAACATACGTACTGAAGACCTTCGTAAACCATCTCGATGCGGCTATCACCGATCCCTATATCTATAACAATGCGGGGTGTACGCCCCTGGATGCCGTACTCGTTTGGCAGGACGAGGAAAATCTGGTGACGAATGTCCGGCTTTCGTCCGACAAGCACAGCCTGACCTTCGACGTGCCGCAAGCGACGATCAAGCAGGGCAACGCTATCGTGGCCGTGCGTGACACGGACAGCCGTATCATGTGGAGCTGGCATATCTGGGTGACGGATTTCGTGCCGGGCCTTCCGCCGACCGTGACGTCGCGTTATAATCCGGCAGAAGTGCAGCGTGACAAGGTCGTGACGAACTACCAGGGAGTGAAATATACTTTTATGGGGGTTAATCTCGGCTGGTGCGATGCGGAAACTACCACCTATGCCGCCCGCAGCGTGAAGGTCCGCTTCAAACAGGCCGAAACCGGGGCCACGAAGGTCATAACGATCACTCAGGCATCGCATTCAGTCGTAAATTCCGGTAACCAGCCTTATTTCCAGTTCGGACGTAAGGATCCGATGCTGGCCGGTATTCGCGACGCTTCCGGCTCCACAGTCGATAAGAGCTGCTATTCCGACGGCTATGCGTTCGACAAGTCGGGTACGGGTAAAGTCTCTATCGGCACGTCCATCCAGAATCCGCATGTGTTCTTCAATTATGGAGGCGTTGTGCCTCGAGATTGGTGCACCATGTCCTATTACAATCTTTGGAACACCGACAATACGGTGACGACGGCTAACGACAATGCGGTGGTCAAGACGATTTACGATCCTTCGCCCGTCGGCTACCATCTGTCTGCGTCGAACGCCTTTACGGGATTCACGTATAACAGCGAAAATCTTGTTGGAACTTCTAATTTTGCTTCTCGGTTCAACTCACCCTATACCTCCAAAGTCGATTGTCCCGATAATTTCGGATGGGAGTTTTATTGTAACAAGATGACGGGAGAGGGGAGCTACGACACTGCGGGCGGTACGATCTTCTTGCCGGCTTCGGGCTATCGGAGTTACTTGCCGGGTACGACGGATTTTGTTGGCCTCAATGGTTACTATTGGTCGGCTGTTCCGTATTCGGGGAGTTCCTCTCGTAGCTTATACTTCTTTGCGTTGTATGTCGGCCCGTTGTATGACAACCATCGCACCTACGGCTTCGCGGTACGTCCCGTCCAAGAATAGCCGTAAAGCGACTATCGAATGAATCACCGTACACCGTAGCAATATTACATTTCGTAGTGGGCTCATGATCAGTACGATGGGAGCAAATAGGTGGGCTTTAAAATAATTTAGGTAACTATATACAAGTTTACACAAAATGCAATGGATGTAAATTTATATCGTTCCTAAAATCCTTTTAAGTAGAGATGTCTTTGGTTTTTCGTTTTCAAGTTCATATTTTGTGGTTTGTATAGATACAATATACTCAACAAATACTCGTTTAATTTTCTTATTTAAGTCCCTCATATTATTATATTTGCTGACATTAATCTGAGACAATATATATTTATATACGCTTTCTTCTAATTTATCTTCAAACTCAAGATTAAATTTGCGGATAATATTTTTCACCCTGTAATATCTTTGTAAATGAGTTGGAGCGAAGTAGTTTAGAAGGAAAAACTTTCACAATTTTTACAAGCGATGTTGCTCAATAAAACGTATGAATATGAAGCGAGAAGTCTTTTTGTTCTCCCGTTTCGAACGCGACTCATCCGGAAGATGGATGGTTGTCGCATATTATTAAGTGATAGGGTAACCTAATCTTCTACCAGTTCCGGCTCATTTTTCAGTTTCAATAACCTTGTTAGGTTTTAGGGGTTTTATCTATATTGCTACCAAAAATTTTGGAAAACTATTAGAAACCTTTTTGCTTCAAATGTATCTTTCAAATGCTGAAAATGCAATAAAAAAACGGTGTCTGAACGTAAGTCAGACACCGCTAATTAGTTAAAATTCAGTGCAAATGAATTATTTATGTAAATTTTGCCGTTTCCGTTTTTTTGCGCCATTTGGCAAACTGGTGGTTTCAGCCACTCACCCAACTCTCCAAACCCTCTTTTTTCTCAAAGAGTGGTGCAAATATAGGACAATTTTGCGGACTTCCAAAATAAAACAACCCAAAAATCATGCAGGTTCCCGCTTTCGACTATCTACGGCCGGGTATTCCACGCCGACGAAGTCTGATAAAGGCTGATCGCCCGGTCGAGCAGCTCCTGCGAGGGGATGCCTTCCTCCAGCACGAGGTTGTAGCGGTCTTCCTCCGTGGGTGAAATCCGGTACTGTTCCGCTCGGTTGACGGGTGAAAGTACGGTGAATACGTCGCCTTCGAGATAACCCAGGTCCTGATAGGTGGCGACGAAGGCCCGTTCCCGGAAATCGTCGGACAATGCGTCCTGACCGAAGAAATGGGAGTCGTAATCCATCCCCAGCAGCGAGAAGAGCGTAGGCATCAGGTCGATCTGGGACACCACCTTGTCCACCTGCCGGGGCGCGATGAGTCCCGGAGCGAATATCAGGGCGGGAATGTGGTATTTCTCCAGCGGGATTTCAGTTTTGCCGGCACTCGAGGCGCAATGATCGGCCGTGACGACGAAAACCGTATTGTCGAACCAGGGTTGGCGGCTGGCCTCTTCGAAGAAGCGTCCCAGTGCGTAGTCGGTGTACATGATGCCTCCGGAGCGCAGTTTCGCATCGTTCGGAATCGGAATTCGTCCTGCCGGGTAGGTGTAGGGCCGGTGGTTGCTGACCGTCATGACGTGGGCGAAGAAGGGCGCTGCGGTCGTATCGGCCCGCTCGCCGAGCGAGCGGATCACTTTGTCGTAGGCGTCTTCGTCGCAAACGCCCCAGATGTTGGCGAAGGTGATCTCTTCGGGTTTGTAGCTTTTTTGGTCGATGATTCGGTAGCCGTTGCCGCCGAAGAAGGTTTCCATGTTGTCGAAGTAGCTGTTTCCGCCGTAGAAGTAGTAGGCATCGTAACCCTTCTCCCGGAGTACGGCTGCCGTGGAGTGCATGTTGTCGTTGCGGGGACGTTTGATGATGCTCTGTCCGGGGCAGGGCGGCAGCGAGAGGGTAACGGCTTCGAGTCCCCGCACCGTGCGGTTACCTGTGGCGAAACACTGTTCGAACGCGATCCCCATTTTGTAGAGAGAGTCCAGGTGGGGCGTGATCGCGTCCGGATAGCCGAAATGCTGCATGAACGAGGCGCTCATGCTCTCGATGGTGATCAGCACGATGTTGCGGCGCAGCGTATCCGGGTTGCCGGGAATGTGGCGCAGATTGTCGTCGGCACTCCCGTAGATCGCGTGTACGTTGGCTTCGGCCTCTTTCTGCGGTAGGGTCAGGTAGAACTGCGGATAGCTGAGTTCGTTCTTCATAAATGCGTCGTAGAACTTGTAGGCTCCGGTGGCTTGCAGCTCGTTGGCATAGGTGTTGGCGCTTTGCTGGAATCGGGTGTTGAACTGCAGGAGCAGGCAGCAGCCCAGGGTGAGCAGCAGGTAGGCGGGCGATACGGCCGCTTTCCATTGCCAGGTGCCGAACTCCCCGGCACGGCGGATCTCCCGTCTGAACAGCAGCCAGGTGCATCCTACGGTCAGCAGCAGCACGCCGGCGAAGAGCGGAACGACCGGATAGGACTCCATGATGTTGCCGACCACTTCGTTGGTATAGACCAGGTAATCGACGGCGATGAAGTTGTACCGTACGCCGAATTCGCTCCAGAAAAACCATTCGGAAACGGCGTTCAGGATAATGCCGCCCGTGTAAAGTCCCGTCAGAACGGCGAGCCAGGTACGTCTCCATCCCGGACGTATTTGGGGAAGGAACAGTCTGAGTCCGAAACTCACGGCCCAGAAGCCGAAGAGGATCGAGGCGATCAGGGGTACCACGCTGCCGTATTCGTCGAAGATCGTATTGAAGAACGTGACGTAAATCCATGCGACCGAAAGGATGCCGAAGAGGATGTAGCCCAGCGGCCGGGCGTATTTGCCCGGGGCGATACTCAAGGCGAAGAGCCACAGTACGGCGAATCCGATCGTAAGGGCGCACCAGTCGTTCACGGCGCCCAACAGGAAGATTTTCAGCCATTGGCCGAAAGTGAACGAGATGTCGGAGGTCTGTTCGTTGAACAGCAGAACGATACGCAGCAGCGTGCCGACGGCTACTTGCAGCAGAACGAGTTTGAGGTAGATTCTCGATATGAGTTTGATGCCGGATTGCATGGAGTTTGCTTGTTAAATCGGCACAAATATAGGAATTTTAACCGCTTTTGATGCGCGGGGGCTTTCTGCGGGGCTAAAAAAACGGCCGGGCGGGAAGGATTTGCATTTTTTTTGTAATTTTGCATAATTATTTCGCATACAATGGCAGAGAAAGATAAAGAACTTATAGAAAATATCGAGAAGCAGGAGTACAAGTACGGTTTCACTTCGGATATCGAAACCGAAACTATTCCGCGCGGCCTCAATGAGGAGGTGGTGCGCCTGATCTCGACCAAGAAGGGCGAGCCGGAGTGGATGACCGAGCGCCGCTTGAAAGCTTATCGTCACTGGCTGAATATGGTGCCTCCTACGTGGGCGCATCTGACGATCCCTCCGATCGACTTCCAGGACGTCATCTATTATGCGGCGCCGAAGCCCTCCAAGAAACTCGCGTCGATGGACGAGGTCGATCCCGAACTCAAACGCACGTTCGACAAGCTGGGTATTCCGCTCGAGGAACAGATGGCGCTGGCGGGTGTCGCCGTCGATGCCGTAATGGACTCCGTATCGGTCAAGACGACCTTCAAGGAAACGCTGGCCGAAAAGGGAATCATCTTTTGTTCGATGTCCGAAGCGATCCGGGACTATCCGGAGTTGATTCAGAAATATCTGGGAAGCGTGGTCCCCTATACCGACAATTTTTATGCGGCGCTCAACGCGGCGGTCTTTTCCGACGGTTCGTTCTGCTACATTCCCAAAGGCGTGCGTTGCCCGATGGAGCTTTCGACCTATTTCCGCATCAATGCGGCGGGTACGGGGCAGTTCGAGCGGACGCTGATCGTGGCCGACGAGGGGGCTTATGTCAGCTATCTGGAGGGGTGTACGGCGCCCCGCCGGGACGAGAACCAGTTGCATGCCGCCGTGGTCGAAATCGTTGTCGAGAAGGATGCCGAGGTGAAGTATTCCACCGTCCAGAACTGGTATCCGGGCGACAAGGAGGGCAAGGGCGGCGTCTATAATTTCGTGACCAAACGCGGAATTTGCCGCGAAAACGCCCGGCTGTCGTGGACGCAGGTCGAAACCGGTTCGGCTATTACGTGGAAATACCCGAGCTGCATTTTGGCGGGCGACAATTCGGTCGGAGAGTTCTATTCGGTGGCGATGACCAACCATTTCCAGCAGGCCGATACCGGTACCAAGATGATCCACGTGGGGCGTAACACCCGCAGCCGCATCGTATCGAAGGGTATTTCGGCCGGTCGCAGCGAGAACTCCTACCGGGGGCTGGTGCGTGTGGCGAAGGCGGCCGAAAATGCCCGCAACTATTCGCAATGCGATTCGCTGCTGATCGGCGACAAGTGCGGGGCACATACTTTTCCGGTGATCGAAAGCGGCAATCCGACGGCGGTGGTCGAGCATGAGGCGACGACCTCGAAAATTTCCGAGGAGCAGCTTTTCTACTGCAACCAGCGGGGGCTTACGACCGAGGATGCCGTAGGGCTGATCGTCAATGGTTACGCCAGGGAGGTGCTCAACAAACTGCCGATGGAGTTCGCCGTCGAAGCCCAGAAGTTGCTGGCCATCAGTTTGGAAGGTTCGGTAGGGTAGTTTGTCGGAGGAATTTCCGCCGGTTTCCGGGTAGAAACGGAGTCGGCGGTGTGTTTATGAATGTAAAAAAAGTAAAATAATATGCTTTCAGTCAAGAATTTACGGGCGCAAGTCGCCGGAAAAGAGATATTGAAGGGCATCGACCTCGAGGTGAAGGCCGGCGAGGTACATGCCATCATGGGACCGAACGGCTCGGGCAAGAGCACGCTGGCTTCGGTGCTGGCCGGGAACGAGAAATTCACGGTCACGGGCGGCGAGGCGACCTTCCTGGGGCAGGACCTGCTGTCGCTGCCCATCGAGGAGCGTGCCTGCATGGGGCTGTTTCTCGGATTTCAGTACCCGGTGGAGATTCCGGGCGTGTCGATGGCCAACTTTATGAAGATGGCCGTGAACGAACAGCGCAAGTTCCGGGGTGAGAAACCGCTTGCGCCGGCCGAGTTTCTGAAGTTGGTGCGGGAGAAGAGCGCCATCGTGGAACTGGACTCCAAATTGATTTCCCGTTCGGTGAACGAAGGGTTCTCGGGCGGTGAGAAGAAGAAGAACGAGATCTTCCAGATGGCGATGCTCGAACCGAAGTTGGCGATTCTCGATGAAACGGACAGCGGTTTGGACATCGATGCGCTGCGCATCGTCGGTACGGGCGTCACCAAATTGCACCGGTCGGACAATGCGACGATCGTCATCACGCACTACCAGCGTCTGCTGGATTACATCGTGCCCGACTTCGTGCATGTGCTCTACAAGGGGCGCATCATCTATTCGGGCGACCGTTCGCTGGCGCTCAAATTGGAGAAAGAGGGGTACGACTGGCTTATCAACGATTATAAGGAGTAGCCATGGAGTGGACCGATATTTTCAGCGGCCCGGCTTTCGAGCCGGTCAAGAGCCGCGAACTGCACCTCGGAAAGGATTGCGACCTGTCGCGTCCGTTGGTGGTGCGGGATACCGATAAACTGACCGTCGAGGTCGCGGGCGGAGCCGCGCTCCGGCTGGTCGTGCTGCATACGAAACCCTGTCAGGCAGAGGTTCGTATCAAGCTGCTCGAAGGGGCGGATGCGGAGCTTGTCCAGCTTTTCTCGGCCGAGGCATTCGTCGATTTTCAGGTCGAGCAGGCCGCCGGGAGTAAGTTTCGCATGACGGCGTGCCAGTTTACCAGTGCGAATGTGCGTTACCGGTTCGATCTGAACGGACGGGAGGCTTCCAATGAGCTGGACGTGCTGTTTCTCGCGTTGGAGCAGGATCACTGCGTGGTCGATCTGCGTACCAACCATCTGGTCCCGGACTGTACGAGCCGGTCGCTCATCAAGGGCGTCGCTTCGGGGACCGGCCGTGGTGAATTCTGCGGATTGGTTTATGTGGCGCCGGATGCCCAGCATACCGATGCCCAGCAGCAGTGCCGTAATATTCTGTTGAGCCGCACTTCGCGCATCGATGCGCGTCCACAACTGGAAATTTACGCCGACGACGTGCGTTGCAGTCACGGAGCGACGGTGGGACAGATGGAGGACGAAGCGATTCTCTACATGCGTCAGCGCGGTCTGAAAGAGGAACAGGCACGGCGCCTGCAGATCGAAGGTTTCGCGGCGGACGTGGTCGGCCGCTGCCGGATCGAAGCCGTGAAAGAGATATTGACCGATGCCGTTGTCCGGCATTTGGATAAAATATAGCGTTATGTTCGATGTGGAAAAAGTCCGGCGGGACTTCCCGATTCTCGGGGTGCGCGTGTACGACAAGCCGTTGGTTTATCTGGACAGCGGTGCTACGGCGCAGAAACCCGAGTGCGTGATCGAAACGGTCGATCGCCTGCACCGGGAGTCGAATGCCAATATCCACCGGGGGGTTCATTTTCTTTCGGAGGAGGCTACCGAGATGTACGAGGCTGCCCGGGCTTGTATCGCCGAGTACATCGGTGCGGAAGCCCGGGAGGAGGTCGTTTTCACGGCCGGAGCTACTGCGTCGCTCAATACGGTGGCGTATGCGTGGTGCGAACGCTTTCTTCGGGCGGGCGACAATATCGTCGTCAGCGAGATGGAGCACCATTCCAATATCGTTCCCTGGCAGCTTGCCGCCGAGCGCAAGGGTGCCGAGATCCGCGTGCTGCCTTTCGACGAGGAGGGGCGCCTGATGACCGAGCGCCTGCCGGCGCTGCTCGACGCCCGTACCCGCGTGGTGGCGGTGACGCAGGCTTCCAATACGCTGGGCACGCGGCCCGATCTGCGTCCGGTGATCGACGAGGCTCACCGGGTCGGTGCGATCGCGGTGGTGGACGGATGTCAGGGTGTCGTGCACGGCGGTGTCGATGTGAAAGCGCTGGACTGCGATTTTTACGCCTTCTCCGGTCATAAACTCTATGCCCCGACGGGTATCGGCGTGCTGTACGGCAAGCGGGATTTGCTCGACCGGATGCCCCCGTTCCTCTCCGGCGGCGACATGGTCGATCGGGTGTCGTTCGAAAAGACGACTTTTGCACCTGTCCCGTTGAAATTCGAAGCGGGTACGGCCAATTTCGTGGGGGCGATCGCGCTGGGCGAAGCGGTGCGCTATGTCCGGCAGTTCGATGCGGCGGAGGTCGAGGCGCATGAACGGGCCCTTCTGCGGCGTGCGACCGAAGGGTTGGAACGTATTCCCGGCCTGCGGATTTACGGTACGACGCCGGACAAGTGTGCGATCGTATCGTTCAATGTCGAGGGGGTGCATCCCTATGATATGGGCATGATCCTCGACAAGCTCGGCATCGCCGTTCGTACGGGACAGCACTGTGCCGAGCCGGTGATGACGCATTACGGAGTGACGGGCATGTGCCGGGCTTCGTTCGCGATGTATAATACGCTGGCGGAAGCCGACGCCCTGGTCGCCGGGGTCGAGCGGGCCGTGAAGATGCTTAAATAGCAAGGATATGCTGATAGTATTGGAAGGACTGGACGGCGCCGGAAAATCGACCCAGGTGGAACTTGTGCGCCGCATGTTTGCCCAAGAGGGGGTGGAGAGCCATTTTCTCCATTTTCCGCGTTTCGACGCGCCGGTGTACGGCGAGCTGATCGCCCGCTTTCTGCGGGGTGAACTCGGGGCTGTGGACGAGGTTGATCCTTATCTGGTCGCCTTGCTTTTCGCCAGTGACCGGGCCGATGCTGCCGCGCAGTTACGCCGTTGGCTCGATGCGGGCCACGCCGTCGTGCTCGACCGGTATGTCTATTCGAACGTGGGGTTCCAGTGCGCCAAATTGCCTGCCGGGGACCGGCAGGAGGAGCTGCGGCGGTGGATCCTCGACCTGGAGTTCGGCTATTACGGAATTCCCCGTCCGGACGTGTCGCTGTTTCTGGATGTGCCTTTCGCCTTTACGGAGAAAAAGCTCTCCGAGGTACGCGAAGGCGACGACCGCGAATACCTGAAAGGGGAACGCGACATCCATGAGGCATCGCTCGACTTGCAGCGTCGTGTGCGGGAGGTTTACCGTGCAGCCGCTGCTGCGGACGACCGCCTTCGGATTATCGACTGCAGCGATGCGCGGGGCGGGATGGACTCTCCCGATGCGATTTTTGCCCGCATCCGCACCGAGATAGAACGTTTTCGATAAGCGAGGGCAGAGACCGCTTGCGGGCTATGCCGAGCGAAGAAAACGAAGAAGTCAATTCAACGTTTTCGGTAAGCGGGGCAGAGCCGAATTTGTGTGGATTGTGCCGGGTGGAGAAAACGAAGCGTGGAATTAGTGTATGAGATGAGCGCTTTTTCGAATGATGCCGGAGAAGTGCCCGGAGGGGCGGTTCGGTATATTCGCGGATGAGTCGTTTTGTCCGTGTCCCGACGGATACGGAGCGTTGAGTGAAAAGGGAATCCGGAAAAAGTCGGCAATCCGAAACGGCTTTGCGGGACGCTCGGATGCAGACCGAAAGGCGGGAAGTTTTGAGTTTTAACGATGAGAACGACTCCGGACGAGTGCGGGATGCCTGCGGAGAAAATGAAGAAAAGATCGTATATAACCTGTTCGAAAATGATGAAACCTATGCTGTCGCAACGGGCCCGGAGCCTGATTACCGGAGTTTGCCGCCTGGTGCTGGCCGTCGTGTTCATCGTGTCGGGCTTTACGAAGGTGATTGATCCCTGGGGAACGTCGATCAAGATCAACGAATACCTCACAATTTACGGGTTCGATTATCTGATTCCGGCCAGCATGGTCTTTTCGATCTGGCTGTGCGGTGCCGAGATGATGATGGGTTGCATGCTGCTTTGCAAGGTGCGTATTCGGCTGGTATCGATCTTCGCTCTGGCGTCGATGCTCTTCTTTACGATCCTTACCTTTTTGAGTGCGACGTTCATCCCGGTCGAGGATTGCGGCTGTTTCGGTGAGGCGATCAAACTTTCCCCCTGGGAAACATTCTTCAAGAACCTGGCCTTGCTGCCGATGGCGGCCGTCGTGTGGGCTTATTACCGGAACGATAAGATTCTTGCCTTCCGCCGTTCGGAGGTCGCTTTGACGATTTTTTTCTTCCTTCTGACGATGGGGCTGGGGTTCTATTGCTATTGTCATCTTCCGTTGATCGATTTTCTGCCGTATAAGATTGGGGTGAATATCCGCGAGGAGATGCACGCCTCTTCTGCGGCCGGTCCCGAGGGCGAGTTGCAGACCGTGCTGGTTTATCGCAATCGCATGACGGGGGAGGAGCGGGAGTTTGCGCTCGATGATACGGAGTGGCAGGACGATACGGTCTGGGAGTGGGTCGATACGAAAATTCTGGGAGAGGTACCGGAGATGAATCCGATGATCGAGGAGTTCGCTCTGCGCAATGGCGCGGAAGATGTGACCGACCGGGTGCTCGCTACTCCGGGACGGCTCTATTTGATCTGTGTGACGCGTTTCGACCGCATCGGCCGCAGGTGCGAGGATCGTTTGGAGCGGCTCGTGGAGCGTGTGTTACGGGAAGGGGCGCATGTCGTCTGCATCACGCCCGAAACCTTGCAGGGAAACGGCATCCATTCGTTCGGGAAAAGCACGCCGGTTCCTTGCTACAACATCGATGGATCGACGCTCAAGACCATGTTGCGGGCTCATACGGGTATTGTCGTGCTCGACGACGGGGTAATCGCCGACAAGCGGAATTGTCGGGACATAGACTGAATCGGGCGTCAGTATTTCCGGTGCTATGCGCGGAAGCCGGGGTTGCTCCGGGCTGCGGAGGCGAGGGGGAGTTCGGGTTCCCGACCTGCCGAGTACCGGGACAGACGTTCCGGGTATTATCGGAAGTAGAGAATATGCGGAAGGGCGATTCCTTCCGATAAAAGGCGGTGTGTTATAAAGGCGCACTACTGCGTCATTATCGGGATGCGGGCGAAGTCATTTACGGCAGTAAATTCCTGTCGCCCTTACCCTCAATGCCTTGCCTTGCATCCATTCTGATAACCCTTAAGGGCTGTGCCTGAAACTTTCATTTCGACACAGTCCTTTCGTCGCTTTTTCGTAATTTGTAGTGCTTCGGCCTATTTCGTATTGACGATCGCGATTTCGTCGGTTACCGGAGCGATCTTGCGCAGCATCTGCACGCCGCCGCAATGTTTGTCGTGGGCCAGGTTGATGGCCCGGCTTACTTTCATCTGGTCGTTTTCGCATTCGCATTGTACGTTATAGACGATGCGGAAAGACTTGAAGACGCTGCTCGATTGTACGGTTTCCGTGTCGAGTTCACCCGATATGCTGAGTTCGAAGCGGGTCGGAGATACGCGCTCCTTTTCCATGATCGCCATCGCGGTCATGCCTGCGCAAGTTACGCCGGCCAGCAACATCAGCTCTTTGGGATTTAGTTGGTCGCATTTCTTGTTTCCTTCGAGGACATAGGTCCGTGCTGAAGTCATCTGTATAGTTAGCTGTTGGATCATAACGATAAATTTTTAGGTTGAATTTTCTTTTTTTGTTTTTATCCGGCAGAATACGCAGGCGGTTTTTGCCTTCGTTCGTCGAAAAGATTCTTTTTTCTTTTCTGTCGGGCAACAATCGTTCCCAAATGGTGCGTCTGCCCCGGGAAATCGTTATCTTTACGGGAAATGACTCCGATTTGAACGAATGCACGGGACTGGGGCTAAATAAATTTGGCGCTGGGCCCGGCTTTCGCTATCTTTGTAAAAGATAGGATTCGGTTCGGCAATTTTCGAGAGCAAGTTCTCTCGGTTACCCTCGCTTTTCACTATCTTTGCAGAAGATCGGAGGCGGTTCGGCAATCTTTGCGTGCAAGCCCGCACGATTGCCCTCACCTTTCACGATCTTTGACATAGTCTTAGATAGGATGCGCCTCGGAAAATTGGGAACAAGTTTCCATTTTTCTCTCGGCTTTCACTATCTTTACCGAAAAAATATTTCGATTCGGGCAGGAAGCGCCTCGGGCAGCGCTGAACAGGTCGGACTTACCACCGGGTGTTCGCTATCTGCGTTCGAATTATTGTGTGTGCGTTATGAAGAGAAACATCCTGTATTTATTGTCGATAGGCATTTGCCTGTTCACTTGTGTCGGGAGCCATGCTGCGGCACCGGAAACCCGGGCGCATCTGGAGCGGGGGCGTTCGCTTTTCGATCACGGGCGCTGGACGGATGCCCGTTATGAGTTGCTGAAGGCCCGCGAGGGAGCGGACCGGGACGACCGGCTTACGTTCCAGCAGATCGATTATCAGTTGGCGGTTTGTGCCTTGAAGCTCGGCAGCCGGGATGCCGAGGCGATGCTCGCCGACTTTTCCAAGCGTTATCCCGAGTCGGTTTACAACAACGACCTGCGGTTCGCCCAGGGGTTGCTTTATTGCAGCCGGTCGGAGTATGACAAGGCGCTCGCATGTTTCGGACGGGTGAACTACCGGGCTTTGGACAGAACCCGGCGCGAGCAGTACGACCTGCGCATGGGATATATCGAATTCGGCCGGGATGACTATGACCGGGCGATGACCTATTTCGACCGGATCAATCCCCAAAGCGAATTTTACGATCACGCTCTCTATTATAAGTCCTACATCGCCTATGCGCGGGAACAGTACGACTGGGCCAGAAGCGGGTTCGAACGATTGCTTAAAAGCGAGGCTTACGGGGAGGTAGCGCCCTATTACCTGCTGCAAATCGAGTTCAAGCAGGGGAATTACCGCTACGTGGTCGAGAACGGCGAAGAGTTGATCCGCCGGGCATCGCCCCGCCAGCGGGCCGAACTCTCGCGGGTCATGGCCGAAGCGTGGTTTCGCTTGGGCGAATATTCCAAACCGCTGGATTATCTCGACGCTTTCGTGCAGGCCGGCGGAGAAATGGGCCGGGATGAAAATTATCTCTACGGATTCTCCCTCTACCGTACGGCCCGCTACGACGATGCCGCAGAGTATCTGCGCAAGGCGTGCGGAGCCGACGACGCTCTGACGCAGAACGCCTCCTACCACCTGGCCGACTGTTACTTGCGCGGCGGGGACAAGCAGCAGGCGATGCAGTCGTTCGCCATGGCTTCGAATGCCGAATTCGATTCCGCAATTGCCGAGGACGCGCTGTTTAACTATGGAAAATTGCAATACGAACTGGGGGGCGGACGTTTCAACGAAGCGATTCAGGTACTCAACCGCTATGTTGCCCAATATCCGTCGTCGCCCCGTGTACGCACGGCCAAAGAGTTGTTGGCGGCGGCCTATTACAATTCGCACAATTACGACGAAGCGTACGAGATCATCGCTTCCTATCCCGATCCCGACGGCGACCTGCTGGCCGCCAAGCAGAAGATCGCCTATTTCCGCGGCTTGAGCGCACTGGAAAAGGGCGATACGGAGGGGGCCGGGCGTTATCTGGCGGAGTCCGCCCGTATCGGAATCAGTCCCAAATACAATGCGCTGGCAACCTTCTGGCAGGGTGAAATCGCTTACGGCAGGGGAAATTACGACGTTGCTCTGCGCGATTACGAGTCCTACCTGAAGCGGGCGCCGAAAACCGAGCCCGAATATGCGATGGCTTTCTACAATACGGGGTATTGCCACTTCTCGAAGGAGAATATGCCCCGGGCGCGGGAGTCGTTCGTTCGCTTCATCGAATTGTATCCCACTCAGGACGGTTATCGCACGGATGCCCGCAATCGTCTGGGCGACACCTACTATTCGGATCGCCAGTTCGACGAGGCGTTGAAGTATTACGGACAGGCTGCGGCCGCGTCCGACGACGGAGCGGATTACGCTCGCTACCAGCGGGCCGTTACGCTCGGTATTCTGGGACGTACATCTGAAAAAATCAAGGCGTTGCAGCAGATTATCCGCGACGGCAGGGGAGATTACCTCGACGATGCGACTTACGAACTGGGCCGTACTTTCGTAGCGCAGGAGCGCTACCGCGAGGGGGCCGCAGTGCTCGAACCTTTCGTCGAAACCTATGTTTATTCGCCCTACCGGAGCGCCGCGTTGTCCGAGTTGGGACTGGCTTACCTGAACCTGGGCGACAAGAAAAAGTCGCTTTCCTACTATGATATGGTGGTGAAGACCGCTCCCCAATCCTCCGATGCCAAGGATGCCTTGCAGGGGATTCGAGATATTTACGTTTCCGAAGGAGATGCCGGCGGTTATTTCGATTATGCCCGGAAGAGCGGTGTCGAAGGGGACCTTACGGCCATGTCGCGCGATTCGCTTTCGTTCGCTGCCGCCCGCCGGATCTATCTTTCGGGCGAGCCTGCGTCGGCGGCCAAGTCGCTGCGCAGTTATCTCGAAAGTTATCCCAAGGGATATTATACGGCCGATGCGCTCTATTGTCTGAGCGATTGCTACCTGAAGACGGGCGAACGATCCCGTGCGATCGAAACGCTCGCGGCTCTGGCCGGTGCGGGACAGAATCAGTACACGCATCGGGCTTTGAAGACGCTGGCTGGAATGACTTTTGCCGATGAACGCTTTACGGAAGCTGCGGCGGCTTACCGCAAATTGGCCGATGCCGAAAGCACCGCTGCCGGAAAAGCCGAGGCCATGAACGGCTACGTCCGTGCGACGATTGCGGCGGGGGACGAGGAGCGGATTCTGTCCATGGCCGACGATGTGGCATCCTACACCGCTGCGGGGGACCAGGCATGGCGAGAGTCCCAGTTTGCGAAGGCCGGGATTCTGGATCGCCGGGGAGATGCTGCTGCCGCGCAAAAGATCTACAAGGTTTTGAGCGCCAATGTGAAAACACCCGAGGGAGCCGAGTCGGCCTACCGGGTGATCGAGTCCGCGTTCCGGGCCGGCGATACGGCTCGTGCCGAAAAACTGGTGCTCGATTTCTCCGACAAGGGAACGCCTCATGCCTTCTGGCTGGCCAAGTCCTTCCTTGTGCTGGGCGATATTTATGTGCAGAAGGGCGACATGTTCCAGGCCCGGGCGACCTACCAGAGTATCGTGGACGGCTACACCCCTGCCGATGACGGAATCGTTGCGGAAGCGAAAGAGAAAATCAAGAAACTCAATTAACGATATGAAGCGATCAGCTATTCTGTCCCTGATGTTTATCGCCGGGATGCTTGCGGTGCCCGGGGTGCTCAACGCCCAGGTCGAGAAGCGTGTCGAAGTATCCAAAGCCTATGTGCCGAGCGTGGAGCATGCGACGAAACTTGCCGTGCGCCCCAATATGGTCGATACGGCGGCCATACAGCCGGAAATCGACTATTCGATCACGCCGCTCACGCTCGAAACGCAGCTCGCCACGCGCCCGATCCGTCCTGCGACGATCACCTATTGGGAGTTCGACCGTCCGCTGCCTTTTTACCTGAAGGCCGGAGCGGGTTATCCGCTCAATTCGGCGCTCGATCTGTATGTATCGACGCAGAATCCCGACATCGGCTATGCGTTGGGCTATATCAACCACGACGGACGGTACGGACGGATTCCCTATACGCCCGACGGGGACCATAGCGCCCTGTGGATGGACAATCGGGTGGGTGTCGCCGCCGGAAAATACATCGGGCGTCATGTGCTGGAGGGCGAGGTGAGCTACCGGAACCGGATCATCGACCGTTACGGCCTTTTCCCCGATCCGGACTTTCCGACTTTCGACAACGGAAATCGCCGCGTGATCGGCGATTTGCAGGGAAAGATACGGATCGGCGACGATTTCAACGACCTCTCGCGGACGAATTTCAATGTCGAGGTCACGGCGGGCAACTGGTGGAATCCGCTGGATTCGAAACTCTATCTGGAGGATAATGTCGTTCCGGTGTTGGATTATCCGTACGAAAACGAGTGGAATTTGGGGGTGGATGCCGCCGTTGGACGACGTTTCGGCCGCCATACGCTCGTCTTCCGGGCCGGATTCGAGGGCCGGTGGGGTGGCGACCGCAAGGGCGAATCGGTTTGGGCCGCTCCTTCTGACTATTACAACCGGACCTATTCGGGAGCGTTCCGTTATGCCTATCGTGCCCGGTCGGTCGATATGGAGTTCGGTTTGGATTACTACCGGGACGATGTGGCGGGGCGCGATGCGGCGAATTATTTCATTCCCTACGCTCACTTGCGTTTCGATCTGGGCGGCGGCGGTTTCGTACCTTATGTCGAGTTGGACGGAACCCTGAAGCACAACGATATGCGGGAGCTTATGGAAACCAATCTTTATTACGTGCCTCGTTATACGGACCCGATGCCCCGCAATACGGTGGACTATTCGGTCCGTGTCGGTGTGAGCGGGCGTCTCGTCGAGGATAAGCTGATTTACCGATTGTTCGTCGGCTATTCTTTCATCGAGAATCATAACTTTTGGTATTGCTATACGCCGACTACCCGGTATGAGGGGTTCAGTCTGGTACAGGGACGGCTGAATGTCATGTCGCTCAACGGTGAGCTGGAGTTCCGTCCGGTGAGCAATTTCACGTTCTCCATTGGCGGGCGGGGCCTGACCTATACCGAGCATCAGACCTTGAGCATCGGCCTGCCGGAGTTCGAGGGTACGATCCGGGCCCGCTATCATCATCGTAAGTTCTCGGTCGGCCTCGTTTTCGACCTGCAGTCCAACCGCTATATTTCGCAAGTGATGTCGGGGTATCCGAACGACGGGATCGTAGGGAATATGCGCATTCCCTATACGGTAGATCTGGGGTTGAATGTCGATTGGTACGCGTCCAAGCGGGTAACGGTATTCGCCGAAGGTCACAATCTTTGCAACCGCCGGATTTACGACTGGAGTGCGTTTCCGCAGTACAGCGCCGGATTTACGGCAGGTGTGAAGTTGAGTTTTTAGTGGATCGAACCGATATGAAAAACGGCCGGTAACATACCGGCCGTTTTTCATGGAGTACGATTTTTACTCCAGGTTTTTCCGGACTGCGTCCAGAAACCGCTTCATCTCCCCGCTGTCTTTTTTGTCGATGATCTTCGACAGGCGGGTCAGCGTGGCGACGATGTTGTCGATCTGTGCGGGCGTCTTGGGGTTGAAGAGGATTTCCGTCAGCAGGTAGTCGTCTTCGGAGAGCAGTCCGCGGGCGATGGCCATGTGTTTCTTGAAGGTGGTGCCGGGGGCATCCTGGTGCTTCATGATGGAGGCGAATACGAGAGTCGAGGCGAACGGCACCGAGAGGGAGTAGGCCACGACTTCATCGTGCCCCTCGAAGGTGTATTCGCAGACGTTGAGCTTCAGCGAACCGTAGAGGTCCTTGAAGAAGATTTTGCCCATGTGGTCCGACTCCTTGATGATGATGGCGTTTTCGGTTTGCAGGTTGCCCAGGTTGGCGAACGTGGGACCGAACATCGGGTGGGTCGAAACGTACCGGAATCCCGATTTCTCATAAAATTCCTGCAACCCGGTTTTTACCGAGGCGATGTCGGAGATGATACACTCTTTCGGCAGATAGGGAAATACCTCCTCGAATGCCTGGAGCGTGGCGTTCAGCGTTACGCAGTTGATAAGCAGTTCGGGCCGGAAGTCGGCGATCTCTTCGGGCGAGGTGAAGCGCTGGGCGTTGTAGATGAATCGCATCCGCCGAGGGTCTTTTTCGAGGACGGCTACGTCGTGGTTGAAACTCAACAGGTCAGTGAAAAAGGAGCCCATCTTTCCCGCTCCCAAAATCAGTATGCGCATATATCGGTTTGTTTATGTTTTTTGATGATCCGGGCGGCATGGGACCGCCCGGGGATTGTTCTATTTCATTCTTCGTTTTTTCGCTCGGCAGAGGCCGTCGGCAACTTCCGTCCCCGTTTGCCGAAAACATTGAATCGCTTCTTCGTTTTCTTCGCACGGCATAATCCGAATAAATTCGGTGCTGTCTTCGCTTATCGGGAACGTCGTTATTTCATTATTTCCATCTGGACCTTTACCGATTCTTCGTGGATCGCCTTCATGATTTCCGAAATGAATTCCGGGTCGAGGTCGAGCGATTGCCCCATTTTGCCGCGTTTGTCCAGGATTTCATCGTAACGCTTGTTTTGCAGGATGGGCATGTTGTGCTCCTTCTTGTAGGTGCCGATCTCCTGCGAGATGTGCATCCGCTTGGCGAGGAGGCTCAACAGTTGCTCATCGACCTCGTCGATCTGGCGGCGCAGGATGCTGATGTTCTCCGTGGTTTGGGCATTGTCGCGCACCACGAGCAGTTGCAGCGTGTAGTCCAGCACTTCGGGCGTTACCTGCTGTGCCGCATCGCTCAGCGCACTGTCGGGATCGCAGTGGGATTCGATGATAAGTCCGTCGAAGTTCAGGTCGAGCGCCTGCTGCGAGATGGGAGCTACCAGTTCGCGTTTGCCGCCGATGTGGCTCGGGTCACAGAAGATGGTGAGGTTGGGGTACCTGCGGCGAAGTTCGATCGGAATATGCCAGAGCGGAGCGTTGCGGTAGATTTTTTTCTCGTAGGAGCTGAATCCCCGATGGATGACGCCCAGCCGTCGGAGTCCGGCGTTGTAGAGCCGTTCGATCGCGCCGACCCACAGTTCCAGGTCGGGATTGACGGGGTTTTTTACCAGAATGGGGATATCCACGCCTTTCAATGCGTCGGCCAGCTCCTGCATGGCGAAGGGGTTGGTGACGGTGCGGGCACCGACCCAGAGGATGTCGATGCCGGCTTTCAGGGCTTCGAAAACATGAGCGGGGGTGGCGACCTCGGTGGCTACCAGCATGCCGGTTTCCTGCTTGACCTGCTTCATCCAGGGAAGGCCTTCGACGCCGATGCCTTCGAAGCCGCCCGGCTTGGTGCGGGGTTTCCAGATACCGGCCCGGAAGATTTTTACGCCCCGGGCGGCCAGTTCGGAGGCGGTTTTGAGTACCTGTTCACGGCTCTCCGCGCTGCAAGGGCCTGCGATAATCATCGGACGTTTGGGATCCACGCCCGGAAAAGTGAGTGGTTCTATTTCCATTTTCATTGTCGTTGTTGATTTTGCGATCGCCGGCTGTAACCGGCGAATCCGGTCTGTTTATATTCTGTTTACTGATTCTGTTTTGTTCGGGTCGTCGTGATCCGGTCGAGTGCCTGCTGCAACATCTCCTCGTTGCAGCAGAGCGAGATGCGGATGTAGTTCCGCCCTTCCGAGCCGAAGATGAAACCTGGAGTGACGAAGACCCGCGACTGGTGCAGTACCCGGTTGCAGATGGCTTCCCCGACACCGTTCGGGCACTCCCCGGCAGCCGTGAGTTGCGCCGCGAGGGTATCGTTCACCCGTCCCCAGAGGAACATTCCCACCTGGTCGTCGCGGACATCGCAGCCGAGGGTTTCCAGAATCCGGGCAGCCAGTGCGCGTCGGCGGCGATATACCTCGTTCATCCGTTGGTACCAGCTGTCGGGGGCTTTCAGCGCTTCGACGGCGGCCAGTTGCATCGGGCGGAACATCCCGGAGTCCATGTTGCTCTTCACGCGCAGGATCCACTCCAGGAACCGGGAATTGGTCGCTACCATTCCGATACGCCAGCCGGGCATGTTGAAGGTTTTACTCATGGAGTTGAGTTCGATGCAGATCTCTTTGGCACCCGGTACGCTCAAAATACTTAACGGGCGGTCGTTCAGGATGAAGCTGTACGGGTTATCGTGGCAGATCACGATGTTGTGCCTGCGGCCGAAGGCGACGAGTTTTTCGAACAGCTCTCGCGAACCGTTGGCTCCCGTAGGCATGTTGGGGTAGTTGCACCACATCAGTTTCACACCGGACAGGTCCATTTTCTCCAGCGCTTCGAAATCGGGCTGCCAGTCGTTCTCTTCTTTCAGGGCGTAGGGCAGGATGCGGGCGCCGGTGAGCTTCGACACCGAGGCGTAGGTCGGATAGCCCGGATTGGGTATGAGTACCCCGTCGCCTTCGTTCAGGAAGGCCAGCGAAATGTGCATCACACCCTCCTTGCTGCCGATCAGGGGCAGGATTTCGTTGGCAGGGTCCAGGTCCACGCCGTACCATCTCTTATACCACCGGGCGAACTCCGCACGCAGTTCCGGAATACCTACGTAAGGTTGGTACCCGTGCGTGTCGGGCCGCGCTGCCGCCTGGCAGAGCGCCTGCACGGTTTCGGCCGACGGGGGCAGGTCCGGGCTGCCGATCCCCAGGTTGATGACGCGTGTGCCGGATTCGTTCATCCGGGCCACCTCTTTCAGTTTCACGGAGAAGTAGTACTCTTCGACGTTTTCCACCCGGCGGGCCGGGGTGACGGTCGGTTTCGCCGGTTTCGTTTCTTCGGAGCCGCCAAGCTCCGCAGGTTGCTGTTTTTTCATACTGAAAACAAAAAAGCTCCCGCCTCAAGGCAGGAGCTATGATCTAAATTCGTAATTCTGTCGATCGAACTTTACAACACGCAAACTCCCGCCTTTACTCGGCCCGAATAAAGGTAATAATAATAGGAGTATGTAAACTGAACGTGTTGCATATCGTTTTTGTCGTCGAATATCCGTCCAGGATATTTAACGGAACAAATGTATCGCATTTTTCGGAAAATGACAAAATTTTTTTCGCTTTTTTTATTTCGGGCATAAAATTCCTAAATTTGTCGGGACAAACAATTCGAATAAACGTGAGCAATCTTCATATATCATCCGATTTCAGCGGTTTGGATGCCCTGATTCCGCAGGGCCGACGGGTTTTCGTCGTTATCGACAGCAACCTGAAGCCCTTTTTCGGCCTTTTCGAACGGAATGAACTCATTCCGATCCAGACCTCCGAGAAGGTTAAAACCCTCGCTACGGTAGAATATATTATCGAACAGTTGCTGGAGCGGGGAGCCGACCGGAGCTCGTTTCTCGTGGGCGTGGGCGGCGGCATCACGACCGACCTCTGCGGTTTCGCGGCGTCGGTTTACAAACGGGGTATTCGGTTCGGTTTCATACCTACGACGCTGCTGGCGCAGGTGGACGCTTCGATCGGGGGTAAGAACGGCGTGAATTTCCATGCCTATAAGAATATGGTCGGTACGATCACCCAGCCTGAATGGATCTATATCTGTACCGATGCGCTGCGGACGCTTTCGCCCCGGGAGTTCCGGGCCGGAATCGCCGAAGTCCTGAAGACATTCATCCTGTTCGATGCGGAATACTATCGCAAGGCCGTGGATTATTTCGCCCGGATGGAGGCCCACTTGCGGAAAGCGGGAACCTGTTGCGGGGGCGAATGTGTGTACGGGCAGGAGGAGCTTACCGAAATCATTCGCAAAACGGCGTTATACAAGTGTGCCGTAGTGGAGCGGGATGCTTTCGAGAAGGGGGAGCGGCGCTTGCTGAATCTGGGGCATACCTTCGCTCACGCCATCGAGAAAAATTGTCCGATCATGCACGGCGAAGCCGTGGCGATCGGTCTGGTGCTGGCTGCCGGGGTGTCCGAACGGCTGGGACTCGCCCCGGCGGGACTGGCGGTCGGTCTGGCGGAGGATTTGAAGAAGGTCGGGCTTCCCACCCAGTCGCCCGTAGCTATCGGTGTTTTGCTGGAAGCGTTGGAAAAAGATAAGAAGGTGGAGGGCGATGCCATTCATTTCATCCTGCCCCGTGCGGTGGGGGAGGTGGTGGATCGTGCGATTCCGTTAAAACAGTTGGAGGAGGTCGCCCGTGATCTGCGTTAGCGTACAGGAAAAGAGTTTCGGGGATTGCCGGGCGATCCTCGAATCGTGTGAAATGGCCGAACTCCGGGCGGACCTTTGCCGTCTTTCGGTCGAAGAGGTCGAGCGGCTCGTGGAGATTCGGCCGAACCTGATTGCCACCTGCCGGATTGCGAACTCTTCCGAGGCGTTCGCCCGCGAACAGCTCGCGGCGGCGATCCGCAGAGGGGCACGTTATGTCGATATAGAGATCGAAGCGCCCGACGAGCATCTGGAATACGTTCGTACGCTCGCCCGCGAGTACGGGTGCCGGCTGATCGTTTCGTTTCACGATTTCGAGGGAACTCCCTCCCTCGACGAGCTGAAGGGGATCGCCCGGCTGTGTCGCACGAAGGGGGCCGATCTGGTGAAGATCGTCACGACGGCCCGGAATATTTCGGATGCCGCCCGTACGATGCGTTTGTATGACCTGCAAGCCGACGGAGCGCTTTTCGAGGGTGCCGCCGCTGCGGAGCGTCCGCAGTTGATCGCTTTTTCGATGGGCGAAGCCGGGAAATTCACCCGTCTGCTCTGCCTGAAGCTCGGTGCGCCATATACTTATGTTTCAGCCGGAGCATCCAACGCCACGGCGTCGGGGCAATATACCCGCGAGGAGATGGAGCGGCTTCTTTCGGCCGAAAATTATCCTTTCGAGGGATTTCGCGAGTTCCGTCGGACGACGGTCGCCGTTCCCTGTTCCAAGAGCGTGGCTCAGCGGGCCGTGCTGGCTGCGGCGCTGGCTGCGGGAGAGAGCCGGCTCGCCAATTACGCTCCCTGCAACGATATAGTCGGAGCCGTCGAGGTCGTTCGGGGTATGGGCTGCCGGATTGCGCCGGACGGTACGACGCTGCATATCGAGGGTGTCGGAGCGGAGCGTTTGGGGCGTTGCACGAAGATCGAAACCGGCGAATCGGGGCTGCTCACGCGGCTGCTGACTCCGCTGGCATCCCATATTTCCGCTTTGAACGGCGGTGCCCCGGTGAAAATTTCCGGGCATGGCAGTATTCTGAAGCGCAATCTGCACGAGGCGGTCGCCGCGCTGCGCGAAGCCGGCGTGCATTGTTCTGCCCGTGAGGAGGGGTATCTTCCGTTTCGGATCGAGGGCGGTATTACCCGTCGTGAGATCTCCTTTTCGGGGCGGGAGAGTTCGCAGACCGTATCGGGTTTCCTGATGACTTTGCCGTTGTTGCAGGATGCGACCGTGCTGACGGTAACCGAGCCGTCGAGCATTCCCTACCTGGAGCTTACTTTGCGGACGCTGACTCGGTTCGGTATCCGACTCGACAGGGAGGCGTTTTACGACGGGGGGTGCGGCGGACGGAAGCCCGGGACGCCTTCGAAAATCGTCTTTTCGGTACCGGGCGGGCAGGAGTACCGTCCTTCGGACCTCTTCCTGGATGCTGATTGGAGTTCGGCCGCCTATTTCGCGGTGGCCGGAGCCGTCGCTTCGTCGCTGGGGCGGATCGAGGGGATTACGCTGCGCAATATGCGGCTCGATTCGCTGCAGGCCGATGAAAAGATACTCGACATCCTGCGTTCGTGCGGTGCCGATGTGAGCGTCGCGCCTGCGGACGCATCCGCAAGGGGCGATATGCCGGGAGATTTGCAGAACATCTCCGTTACTGCGACCGGTCGGCGGCTGAAGGCTTTCGAGGTCGATGCCACGCATTGCCCCGATCTGTTCCCGATCCTTGCGGTGTTGGCTGCCCATTGCGACGGTACGAGCCGTATCGCGGGTGTCGGACGTCTGACGCAGAAGGAGAGCAACCGGGCCGAAACGATCTATGCCGAGTTCCGGACGCTGGGGGCGCGGATCGACATCCGGGGCGATGAGATGTTCGTTACGGGCGGGCCGTTGCATGGAGGAGATGTCCGCTCGCATAACGACCACCGGATTGCCATGAGCCTGATCGTCGCCGGGTTGTTCACGCCGGAGCCGGTACGGCTGGACGACGTGAAGTGCATCGACAAGTCGTTTCCTTCGTTCCTCGATCTGCTCGCCCGGCAGGAGTAGCGGGGCCGACAGATGGTATTTCCGTTCCGGTGGAAGGAACGCTTCCTGTGCGACGAATCGTGGAAACGATGAACGGGCCGGACGACTGAAGTAAACTCGAAGAAACTTAATTGGCTATGAATTCATACGGAACAAAATTCAGACTCTCGATTTTCGGGGAGTCGCACGGTCCGCTGATCGGCGTGGTGCTCGACGGCGTGCCTGCGGGCATGCCGCTTTCGCGCGAGGATTTCCTCGCGGATCTCGACCGTCGCCGCAGCGGTGCGAAGGGAAGCACGCCCCGCAAGGAGAGCGATTTGCCGGAGATTGTAAGCGGCGTCTGCGACGGGCACACTACGGGTGCTCCGCTCACGATCGTATTCCGCAACAGCAATACCCGTTCGGGCGACTATTCGGACTTTCGCGCGACGCCCCGTCCGGGCCATGCCGATTTCGTGGCGGAACGGAAATACCGTGCCTTCAACGATCTGCGGGGCGGCGGCCATTTTTCGGGGCGGCTTACGTTGACGCTGGTGGCGGCCGGAGTCGTGGCCAAGAAGATGATCGGCCCGATCGAAATCCGGGCCCGGATCACCGAGCTGGGCGGTATTCCCCGCGAGCGGCTGAATTGCGAGCCGGGGAAGGAGTTGGGCGCCGAAGGTGCCCCGACGCTCTGGGACGAGTTGATCGACCGCACGCTCCGGGAGTTGGATTCCGTAGGCGGGGTCATCGAGTGTACCTGCGACAAGGTGCCCGTCGGATTGGGCGAGCCGTTCTTCGATTCGCTCGAATCGCAATTGGCTCACCTGGCATTTTCGATTCCGGCGGTGCGGGGCATCGAGTTCGGCGACGGATTCGCCGCAGCCCGAATGAAAGGTTCGGAGCATAACGACTGTTTTGTGAACGGAGAGGGAAAAACCGCTACCAACGGAGCGGGCGGCATCAACGGCGGTATCTCGAACGGCAATCCCGTGGTGTTCCGCATCGCTGTCAAACCTACTTCCAGCATCGCGAAGAAACAATATACGTTCAATTTTGCGACGGGACGGATGGAAGAGTTCGTCGTCAAAGGGCGGCACGACGCCTGCATCGCCCTGCGCTGTCCGGTCGTGGTGGAGGCGATCGCTGCGATCGCGCTGGCTAACAACTGATCGTTTTTTGCCGAAAATCAATTGATTTTCAGTAAGTCGGATATTTGCAGCGCTGAATATTATTCGTATTATAATATTTGTCCCACAGAGGTTTCGTTGCTCGATTCGATGCTGAAACGGAAGGAATACAACAATACCGGGAAATACATATTTCCCGGTATTGTTTATGATTGTTCCCTGAATTGGTACGACGGCTTTTGAAAAGCCGATCGGAAATGGGCAGGCACACAAAAAAAGGGTAAGCTACTTATATCGCACCGCTACGACCACATACCCTTGCTTGATTCCTCACCTGGGGGAGTCTGTGGGAGCTGGTCGTATAAGACTTACCCCAGCGCAAAAGTACGAATTTTTTGTATCTTTGCAAAGAAAATAGGAATTATCTGCGATTTTGTCGCTGTTTTTCGAGAGCCGGGGTATCGAAAGAGCCGGCTGGACCGGGTTTGGAGAGCAGAGCGGCAGAGAGTTAATGAATGAAGAGAATGACGGCGAAAAAAAGATTGCTTGTCGTATTTATTGCTGCGGTTGCAGTCGGGGCAACGGCGGCTTTGGTTTTCATCTTTCAGTTTTTCGGAGATGCCGTCCGGGAGCGGAGCGACCTTTATATAAGCGCCCGCACGGACTACCCGGGGCTGCTCGACTCCCTGCGTCCCCGTACGGACTATCACTGGGCTTTCGACCGGTATGCCGGCCGCCTGGAGTTGGAGCGCTCCTTCAAACCGGGGCACTACGTACTGGAACCGGGAATGAACGTCGTCGAAATCGCCCGGATGCTCAAACTGGGGATGCAGACGCCCGTGCGCGTTACGCTTAACTATGCCCGTACCCGCGCTTTTCTCGCTTCGCGGCTGGCCCGCCAGCTCGATGCCGATTCTGCAGAGTTGATGCGGGCACTGACCGACCCGCAGCTCGCCCGGGAGGTCGGGACCGACAGCCTGCAGCTCTTTTCGCTCTTCATCCCCAATACTTATGAATTTTATTGGACGGTTTCGCCCGAGGATTTCGTGCGCCGCATGCGCAAGGAGTACGACCGTTTCTGGACTCCGGAGCGGGATGTTGCCCGCCGACGCAGCGGTTTGAGCCGGGACGAGGTGATGACGCTGGCTTCGATCGTCACGGAAGAGACCAACAAGGCTGACGAAATGTCCCGCGTGGCGGGAGTTTATATCAACCGCCTGCGGAAAGGGATGCCCTTGCAGGCAGATCCGACGGTCAAATATGCGTTGCAGGATTTTTCACTTCGCCGGATTCTGCACAAGCACTTGAGAACCCCTTCGCCGTATAACACCTATCTGAACAAGGGGCTGCCGCCGTCGCCGATTGCGATGCCTTCGGTCGCTGCGATCGATGGGGTGCTGAACTTCGAGAACCACGACTATCTCTTCTTCTGTGCCCGCCCGACTTTCGACGGTTATCACAGTTTCGCCCGCACGTATGGCGAACATCTGGCCAATGCCCGGGCTTATAGTGCGGAGTTGAATCGTCGGAATATTAAATAATTTCCGTATATTTGCCCTCCCTATGTTGGTTAAAATCTATACCGAGAATCCTTCCGAGAAGGAGATCGACCGGGTGGTGAACCTGCTCGAAAGGGACGGCGTGGTGATTTATCCGACCGACAGTGTCTATGCCTTCGGCTGCTCGATCCGTTCGGCGAAAGCCGTCGAGCGGCTGCGCCGGATCAAGGGGAAGGATCTCACGACGTTTTCCGTCGTGTTCGATTCGCTCGGGCAGATTGCCGACTATTGCCGGGTGGATAACGCTCAGTTCTGGTTGCTGAAACAAAATCTGCCGGGGCCCTTCACCTTCCTGCTGGATGCATCGTCGCGTATGCCGCACAAGGCGCTCGAACGGCGCCGCACCATCGGGATCCGCATTCCGGACAATTCTATTCCTCGGGCCATCGTCGAGCGGTTGGGAGCTCCGCTGCTGACCTCTTCCGTGCTGGATGACGAGGAAACCGAATATATGACTGATCCGGAGTTGATCCACGAGCGGTATGGCCGGGACGTAGAACTGGTGATCGACGGAGGTGTCGGCGATGCGGTGCCGACGACCGTCGTAGATCTGACGGGCGGCGAGCCGGAGATTTTGCGGGAAGGCAAAGGCGTGTTGCGGGAATAAACGTATGCTAAAAATAGAAGAAGAATGACAAAGTTCAAATTCTGGAACGAGGTCTGCAAGTACGGAGCGATCATCGGACTGGTCATGTCCGTAGCTTTCGTTATCGAGCAGTCCCTGATGTTGTCGGGGTGGTTTTCAACGATGGGGCTGGTATGGGTCTTGGCCACAGTCGTATATATCGTGTTGCTATACCGTTTCGCCAAGCGTCGCCGCGAGCAGTACGGTCAGGAGCAGGGATTTCCTTTCGGCCACGGCTTGGGTTTCATTCTGGCCCTGATTCTGTCGTCGGCCCTGATCAAGGGGGTGGTAGAATACCTCTATCGCAGTGTTTTCATCGGATATTCGGAGTATATCGACCGATACACTTCCGCATTGATCCGGTTCGCTGAGGAGGGAAAGCTCCCTGCGTCGATGGAGGGCGTATTCGCCGAAATGCTGAAAACCATACAGGAGGCGCCGGAGCCTTCCATTCTGGCTACCGTATGGGCTTCGATCTGGGGCAACCTGATCGTCGGCCTCGTCCTAGGGCTTATTTTGGCCGGCATCCTGGCGCGTGCGCCCCGGCCTTTCGGTCCTCAATCCGAAGAGTAGGAGAACGATGGATGCTACGCTCGACATATCGGTCGTCGTTCCTCTCTATAACGAGGAGGAGTCCTTGCCGGAGTTGGTCGAATGGATCGACCGCGTGGCTCGCGGCGAGGGTTTGTCTTACGAGGTAATCCTGGTGGACGACGGTTCCGGCGATGGTTCGTGGCGCGTGATCGAGAGTCTGCACGAGCGGTTTGCGGCGGTGCGGGGAATCAAGTTCGCTCGCAACTACGGCAAATCCGCCGCTCTGTATTGCGGTTTCGCCGAAGCACGCGGCGAGGTGGTTTTCACGATGGACGCCGACTTGCAGGACTCGCCGGACGAGATTCCGGCTCTGCGGCATATGGTCCTCGACGAGGGGTACGATCTGGTGTCGGGCTGGAAAAAGAAACGTCACGACCCGGCGGGGAAGCGGTGGCCGAGCAAGTTTTTCAACTGGACGGCCCGCACCGTTTCGGGAATCCGGCTGCACGATTTCAATTGCGGACTGAAGGCCTACCGCCGCCGGGTGGTCAAGGCGATCGAAGTCTATGGCGAGATGCATCGTTATATTCCGATTCTGGCAAAACAGGCCGGATTCAAGCGGATCGGCGAGAAGGTCGTCGAGCATCGCGCCCGCAAGTACGGTCATTCGAAATTCGGTATGGAGCGGATGGTGAAAGGGTATCTGGACCTCATTACGGTTTCGTTTCTCTCGCGTTTCGGTCGTTCGCCGATGTACTTTTTCGGCAGCCTGGGAACGTTGATGTTCCTTTTCGGCGGCTGTACGACGGCATGGGTGATCGGTGCCAAATTGTATAAACAGTGCCATGACCTGCCTGTGCGGGCCGTAACGGACCAGCCGCTTTTCTACCTTTCGCTGCTGGCCGTCGTGCTCGGCGTGCAGTTGTTCCTGGCGGGATTCCTGGGCGAGTTGATCGACCGGAATGCCGCAGACCGTAATAAATACCTGATCGAAAAAACATTGGATAATCAATAAACCTCGCAGAGCCTGTGATTTTCGGCAGGATTCGAAGAGGTTCGCATAAACAAAATAGAAGTTATATGATTCAACGTATTCAGACTCTGTATCTGTTGCTGGTCGTCGTACTGACGGGATTGGCGCTGTGGCTGCCGCTGGCCGATTTCACCGTCGGGGCGGACACTTGTACACTGACCGCTTTCGGCCTGAAGGATGCCGCCGGTATCACGTTGCTGCCGACGGTGTATCTGGGGGTTGTTCTGGCTGCCGCCTGTCTGTTGCCGCTGGTGACGATTTTCCTTTTCAAGCGCCGCCTGGTGCAGATCCGGTTATGTGCCGTCGAGTTGGTGCTCCTCGTCGGTGCCGGAGCGATGATGGGAATCTATTTCTACCTTTGTAACCGTTACTTCGCGGAAAGTGAATTTTACTCTCATACTCTTAAAATTTCGCTCGTTTTCCCGCTGGTCTGCCTGGTTTTCGACTTGCTGGCTTTGCGGGCGATCTTCCGGGACGAAAAGCTGGTGCGGTCGCTCGACCGGATTCGCTGACCGGACGTATTTCTCGGAAAAAAGGCGTGCGGTCAAAACTGTACGCCTTTTGTGTCTGTTTTGCCGGGAAAGAATACGGTTCGGCGGGATTTTTGATACGAAATAAAAATCCGGTGCGTCGTTATATTTGATTTAACGGGATTGTAACAGGAAAATAGCGTTCGAATCATTGCCGGAACAGGAAAAAATAGTATTTTTACAAAAAGTTTAAGAATAAATACTTTGTGTAAAGTATTATAAAACGAAGTTATTTTTAACCTATTTTT